>Ga0155257_141_pt4 | contig 33666 bp, 30 predicted proteins | sample RifCSPhighO2_02_FD_106225 | JGI IMG/M metagenome (GOLD analysis project Ga0155257, IMG submission 106225) | Candidatus Roizmanbacteria bacterium RIFCSPHIGHO2_02_FULL_39_9
TCCAGCTATGGAGAGTTTTATTCCCAGTTTGTCTATAAAAAAGTGAAGGAGTTCCCTGTTTCCGCTTGGAAAAAAATTCCTATAGGCTCAGGCTATTTTATCGGACTTTTAGGAAATCACATTGACAAGGTTTATCAAAGACTCAATCGATCAAATACGCCTTTCATATCATTTCTTCACAACTGGCAGATACTCTCACCGTTGAAACCTACCTTTCCCACACGTAGCTATCTCATTACTCATCCGCATTATTTTCCTTACCTAAAAAATACGTCTAAATCATTAGAATATTTGGTGAAAAAATTTTCTATTTCACCGATGAAAAATTTGTTACAATGAACTTCTCATGTTAAAGCAAAGACAATACTGGAACAACAAAATAATCGAGTGGAGTGCTTCGGGGTATCGGAAAAAAAAAGAGAAAATAAGCCTTGTCGAGCGGATTGCCTACCCATTTAGAAAGGCCGACAAAAGATACTTAGCCGGGATAGAACTTATTGGTCCTCTCGCTAAGAATAAGGTCGTTCTTGACTTGGGATTTGGGGTGGGAGATTTTTCTTTTGGCATAATAAAATACGGTCCAAAAAAAGTGTTTGGGATAGATATTGCAGACTCCGCCGTTGCTTTTGCTATGAAAGTGGCTATAAAAAAGAAGGTAGAGAGGAGAGTGCAATTTAGAAGGGGAGACGTGACGCAAATGAAGACTCTCCCCGAATCGGATATTATAGTCGGTTTAGGTTTCATAGATTATTTAAATAGAAATCAACTTAGATATTTATTTAAACTAATCGGCAAAAGGAAATTCCTTTTCTCTTACTTTGAAAAAAAACTATCCATATTAAATTTGATTCATTCAGTCTACGTAAAATTTCAAAACTGTCCAGGAGCATTTAAGTTTACGAGAAAAGAGATGAAACGTATAATTCCTCTATCGGCAAAGACTTCCCTTATTTCTAAAAATAATCTCGTTTTCATCACAAATATACCAAATTTAAAGGAGTTGGACTGGCAATATAAGTTATAATTATAGAATGAATATTCTGGTGACTGGCGGAGCGGGTTTCATTGGAAGTTTTTTGACTGATTCTCTTATCAAAAAGGGTCACAAGGTAAGAATCTACGACAACCTTGAATATCAGGTTCATCAGGGAAAAATTCCAGAGTATCTAAATAAAAAAGCAGAGTTTATAAGGGCTGATATCACAAATGCGTCTCTTTTGGATAAAGCTCTTCAAGATATTGATATTGTATTTCATGAAGCTGCCATGGTTGGTGTAGGACAGAGTATGTATCAGATTGGGAAATATACGAGGATAAATACTTATGGGACTGGTTTGCTTCTTGATCTAATTATTAATAAGCATAAGAAACATATAAAAAAATTGATAATTGCAGCTTCGATGAGCGAATATGGGGAAGGCCTATATCGCTGTGATAACTGTGGAGATATAAAACCTGATTTACGATCTGAACAACAGCTGCAAAAAAAAACATGGGAATTGGTATGTCCAAACTGTAGGTCTGTCTTAAGGCCAAAAGCCACATCGGAGAAAACGCCTTTAATTACGAGTTCAATCTATGCGCTCAACAAACGCGATCAGGAAGAAATGGTTATGATGATTGGAAAGGCGTTCAAAATTCCATCAGTTGCGCTTCGCTATTTCAATGTGTATGGGCCTCGTCAAAGCCTTGCAAACCCGTACACAGGCGTCGCTGCTATTTTCATCTCCAGAATCAAGGCAAATAAACCTCCGGTGATAAATGAAGACGGCAACCAATCTAGAGATTTTGTCTCTGTTCATGATATTGTCAGTGCCAACATTGCGGTGATGAAAAATCCGAAAGCCGACTATCAAATATTCAACGTCGGCAGCGGGGATAAAATTACGATTTTGAAACTCTCCCAGCTGTTGATTAAACTCCAGTCGGGTAACAATTCCGGATTACTACCATTGATTCGCAATGAGTTTAGAAAGGGAGACATTCGGCACTGTTTTGCAGACATAACTAAAATAAATAGGACGATCGGCTGGCAGCCGAAGATGAACTTTGAAAAAGGTTTGGATGAATTAATTCGCTGGAGCAAAACTGCTTATTCAGAAGACTTATTTGACAAAGCACAGTCAATTCTGCAAAAAAAAGGAGTCATATGAAGCCACTCGTTTCAATTGTCATTCCAACATTTAACAGTCAACATTTGTTGGTTGATTGCCTCGAATCTGTCAAAAAACAAACCTACAAGAATATCGAAGTTGTTATTGTTGATGGATTCAGCACCGATAAAACTGTTCATATTGCCAAAAAATATGGAAATGTCCATTCTTACGGAAGAGATCCGAAGCAAAAAAATATATTTGCCGTCCCGCATCAGAGAAATTATGGCATGTATAAGGCAAAAGGCGAGTATCTCTATTATATCGATTCAGATATGAGACTCACTCCAACCATAGTCGAGACATGTGTCAGATTGATCCAAGAAAAAAATGCGGACGCAGTGATCGTTCCTGAAGAGGCAGCGGGAGAAGGGTTTTGGGCAAAATGTAGAACACTGGAAAAATCTTGCTACAATGCAAGCCCTGATTCTTTGACGGACTCTGCGCGATTTTTAAAAAAGAGTGTGTTTGAAAAACTCGAAGGATTAGACGCAACCCTGGGTGGAGGAGACGACTGGGATTTTCAACACCGTTTGAACATACATGGGTATAAAACGGTGAAATCACCTGTTTTTATCTATCATTATGATGGACACCTCACCTTAAAAAGGATACTTCAGAAAGAATTCATTTACGGTAAAAATACTCTTGCCTATTTCAAGAAATACAGCCACAACAAATCGTATCTTTTTAAGCAATTTTCTTTCCTGCGAAAAGATTTTTTGCTCAACGCGGCTAAATTGATGAATGATCCCATCCATGCTGTAGGCATGTTTGTGATGAAATGCATAGAATACCTCGCGGTATCCGCGGGAATGATGTACGCTTTTTTTCGCAAAGAAAAATTAAAAATTCAGTCCGTGGCTCATGAGAAAAAATAAACTAGTATTCAGCATTTTAATTCCCTCATATAATGGAAAAGAGGTAATAGCTGGTACGATTAAAAGCGTTTTGGCTCAAGATTATAATAACTTTGAAATTATCATCAGCGACGATGTGTCAACAGACTCAACGGTCAAAATAATCAAATCTTTCTCCGATAAGCGATTAAAATTATTTAAAAACCAGCGCAATCTCGGATATCCAGGTAACCTCAACCAATGCCTCAAGCACGCAAAAGGAGACATCGTCTACCTCTTAGGACAGGATGACATACTTGCAGAAAATGCTTTGAGCCTTACTGCTAAAGCATTTGCCAAGTCAAAAGATATCGGAGCGGTTACCAGACCCTACCGCTGGTTCGACGAAGATCTTCAGGTCACCGTTCGCGCCAGGCTTCCGCTCAATGCTGACCGGGATGAAGTCGTAAGGATTGACGATGATCCCAAAATTGTTATTGAGGTATTTAAAAGTCTCGACTCATTATCTGCTCTGGCGTTCCGGGCTAAATTTTTAGACAGGCCATTTCATCAAGATATTTTTCCTTGTCATGTCTATCCCTTCGCCTCTATTTTTAAGAAACATCCCATCGTATACCTCAAAGATTATGTGTCGTCTGTCAGTATGAAGAATAGCCAATGTCGCCATGTATCATCGATCTATGATAAATCTCCTGTTTTGAGCTGGATTGAAATGTTCGAAACTATATTCCCAGAGAGGAAATTTTCTACATTAAAAAGACACTGTGTCGAAGATTTTGTTGCAATTAACTACGTTGGTCTTGCCCAAATAAAAAATTATTCTCGACATAATTACCGATACACCCTGCGTGAAATATACTACCTTTTAAAGTATAGGCCGAAAAATACGATCAATCCTATGTTTTGGTTTTTTTCCCTGGGAGCTTTGCTTACCCCACCAATTGTTTTGATTCCTTTGGTTGATTGGTACAAGAAAAATATAAACAGGATTAAATTTAAAAATATTCGGTTTAAACAGCAAATAGTAGAGACATGATTTATCGCGTCTATACTTAATCCTATGAATTACGCCCTATTTTCTTTTTTAGGAAATCTTTACACGCAACTATTGAGAGGAAAATTCCACTCGTTCGGAAAAAACTCCATAATTAAACCAATTCTCAATTCCTCGAATGAGGAATACATTTCAATTGGAGATTATGCAAATATCGGTTCTTTTTGCAGAATCACCGTGAGCACTGAATTTGGCGGACACAAGGTAAAAAGCAAAAATAAAATAAGACTCAAAATCGGCGATCACGTTGATATCGGAAATAATGGTTTTATTACAGCAAACAACAGTATAGAAATAGGCGATCATGTAATTATGTCAGCATATGTAACAATCAGTGACCATGATCACGGTTTCTCTGACATAAAAAAACATCTCCATGAACAACCGCTCACAGAGAGGGGTTACGTCAAAATAGGTGACAGTGTCTTTTTAGGAGTAAAAAGTACCGTTCTTAAAAATGTTACTATCGGTGAACACTCAGTTGTTGGAGCAAATGCGGTTGTAACCAGTAACGTAGCTCCATATACAGTAGTTGCGGGAAATCCAGCCAAAGTGATTAAAACCTACGACTTTACCCTAAAAAGATGGTGTAAGCGAAGTTAATTCAATATGAAAAAAAAACTTAAAACAAATGTGTTTCTAAAAAGAATTGAAGAAATGTTTTTTCATTTAGCAAAAGGTAAGGGTGAGACTCAGCCATCTAAATTCTGGCTAAATTTGAATTCTCTTCATATGAAAGAACTGATTGAAGAGGGAGGTTATCAAAACTTTAAACAGACTTTAGTGAGAAAATATTTTGCAAATACTCCCTTTTTTTTTATGAACCGTCAAACTTTGTTTCTAATCTTAAATGTTAATCCGCTTGTAACAGTTAGCACACTTTTAAGAAGCATTTTAAATGGTAAACATAAAAATTTTACGCTTGTCGATTCATGGAGTTTCAGTTTTCTTTCTCTTATGGTGTGGGAGTTTGCAAAAAAATATGATCACAAAAATCTTCTAGATAAACTCGAGGAGCCTTTATTTGGCAATCCACCTAGGATATATTTAGATAATAAACTAATTTCACAAGATACAGGTAACTCCGTTCTAGAATACTATTCCATAATGGATTCCGTAGGAAAAAATAGGAAAATAAAGGTTATTGCGGAGCTTGGAGCCGGATCGGGGAGAAACGCTTTCGTTTTCATATCTGTTTTACCAGGCGTAAAATATATAATTATAGATATCCCTCCAGCGTTAGCTATTTCAGAAAGATATCTCAGTGACGTTTTTCCAAATAAGAAAATTTTTCGCTTTCGCACATTCAAAAAATTTAGTGAGGTTAAAAATGATTTTGAAAAATCGGATATATTATTTTTTTTATCAAGTCAAATTGAACTGCTTCCAAAAAACATCGCAGATTTATTTATTAATATCTCATCTCTACATGAGATGCGAATGTCACAAGTTAAATTTTACTTTAAGCAAATAGTAAGGCTTACAAAAAAAAACGGGCTGTTCTATTTTAAGCAATGGAAGGAAGCATATGTTGACCACGAAAATATTTATATCAGAACTAAGGATTACCCTATTACTAATGCCTGGGAAAAAATATACATTAGAGAAGCCAAAATTCAAGTTAAATTTTTTGAAGCATTGCTTAAACGGAAATAGACCATTTCTTTTTTTCTCCTTTTGAGCTTCGATAGAAAAATTTCATAAGAACGTCAGCGATATCGACCTTAAAAAAGCTCAAAATCAAGACCCTCATGGTTCTGGTCAAATTTTTGATAGTAAGTAGAAATATGAATTTTGTCGTGATACTTTTTCTATTAATTTTCTTAATAATACCGTAATGTCTATTGAGAATCGGGTACCAGTAGATCAAAAATTGAACTCTGTCGCTTGGTCCAAATGACCGATTGTCGGCTCTGAATTTTACAAGTGAATCAGCTATGATATATATCTTGAAATCATCTGGAAAATAGTAGAATAGGGAAGAGTGAGCAAATTGATTCAAAAAACCATTGTAAAATAAAACTTTTTGCCAGTTTTTTTGAAATAATTTTTTACTCACAATTAAGCTCGAATAAACTCCAATGTGCCAATCAAAAGGCAGAAAGAATTTTTTTTCTAAGTACGAAAAAAAATCTTTTTTTGTTTTTACGAAAACATCTTTTTTATTTCTGAATAGGTTTGTATCTAAAATTTTTGAAAGATCTTTTGAGTATAAGTCCATATTTACCATTAGTACATCAGGTAAATTTTTTTGAATTATTTTAATTACGCTTGAAATAGCATTTCTCTTTTGCAGATCGTCATCACTAAAAAACCAGATGTATTTTCCTTTAGCATGGTTTGCCGCCATACACATATTAATATCTGCTCCAACATTTATTTCATTTTTGTAGTAATGTATATTCTTAAACTTCTTGATGTATTTTTTCACTATTTTTTCTGTTTTATCATTACTCGCATTATTATGAACAACTATTTCAATCTCGCTTTGCAAAGGCATATTTTTAAATTGAACGGTTAGACTAGCCAAACATTGGTCTAATAAAGGAGCTCGATTATAGGTTGGAATACATACAGATAATAGAGGTGTAACCATATTTAATAATTTTGATTTATCAGCAAAAAAGATTATCCGTTCAGTGTCTTTTTGTAAGAGTCGTTAAAATTTTTGAATTAATCTTGTTAACGGATAATCCATTTAGGTCTAAAAGATAGGGGATTGATCCTGTTACGCCAGTGAAAATATCGGGAACTCCAATTCGCGTAATAATGGACTTACTAGCCGATTCTGATGTAATTTCTGATATAGCACTTCCTAAAGCGCCAATAATATTATGTTCCTCAACTACAAAAATATTCTTATAAAGCGCTAGAATTTTTCTTATAGCAATTTTATCAATCGGTTTTACTGTTGGCATAGTATACAGATTGATTTTAATTTTCTTTTTTTCCAGTTCTTTTACAGCATCATAAGCCAATTCAAGCATGCCTCCACTAACGATGAGAGCTGATTGGTTGCCTTTACTTATTAGAAAAGGATGACCAACTTTTAGTTTATCTCCGGTTTTATGAATGTCTTTTGAGCCGACTTTACTAAATCTTATATAAACTGGTCCATCTATTTGATAAGCCTGAAGCAAAGCCCATTTCATTTCATAAGGATCCCCGGGCGATAAGATTGTCATACCAGGAATCAATCGCATTAACCCTATATCCTCCTGCGTAAAATGGCTCACTCCAAGTTGATTAAGACTAAAACCTGCATTTACGCCGACTATTTTTACATTAAGATTGTTATATCCGACATCTAAACGTACTTGCTCAAAACACCGCATCGTGGCGAACGCGGCTTGGGCATAGAAAAAAACCGTGTAACCAGACAGTGCCAAGCCTGTCGAAAATCCAATCGAAGCTTGTTCCGTAACACCAGTATTATAAAAGCGAGTAGGAAATTCTTTTTGGAGATTCTCGTAAACTGAAAAACCCATGTCAGCAGTTATAGTAATAATATCGTTATGCGATCTCATAAGCGCTGTTAATGTATCAATATAGGCCTTTTTCATATTAAACCCTCCAATTTTGCGACTTTTATTTCATTTTCTCTTGGAGTCTGATAGTGCCATTCATTCCTATCCTCAATAGCGGAGAGACCTTTTCCTTTAATTGTATGTGCAATGATAACCTGTGGTTTATCTCTGACGACAAAACATTTTTTAAATGCTTTATCAATTTGATAAAAATCATGCCCATCACGGACCATTTCAGCATGCCAGTTAAAAGCTTTCCATTTGTTTATTAATGGTTCCAGATTAAGCACTTCGTTTGTTCTTCCAAAACTTTGCCACTTATTGTAATCTACAATAACCAAAAGATTATCCAACTTATGATGGGCAGCAAGGAGGATAGACTCCCATGTTGAACCTGTATCACATTCTCCGTCAGAAATAAGAACTACCGTTCGATTTTTTTTCCCTTGGAGTTTCATCGCTTTTGCCAAACCAACACCTATCGGCAAGCCGTGCCCCATGGAACCAGTTGTTGCCTCAATACCACGTATTCCATTTCTTGTCGCAATCCCTATCATTTTGCTGCCGTCTTTACAATACTCATTGAGCAGTTTTTTAGAGAAAAAACCTTTTTTGGAAAGCAAGACATAAAGAGCAGAAACACCCCACCCTTTACTTAAAATAAACCTATCTCTATTGGGGCTCGCTGGTTTACTAGGATTCAAATGTAAAACTTTTTGGTACAGATAAACTAAAACTTCAACTATCGAATATGCCGATGCTAAATGGGAGGCATGGGCAGTTAAAATCATTGAAAATACTTTTTTCCTTACATCGAAAGCCGTTTTTTTTAAATTATCTATTTCGCTAGTTATCAATGAAGTTCTCTTATGCTTGAAAAATTGTTTTTGTGTCATGTAATTCTCATCACCCGCTTACATTATAATAAGAAGATGCAATAATTCTACTAGGTCGAATTATAACACACATTGCTGATAAAAATGATACATGCAAACTGCGATAAAATATTTTACAATAGAGAGATTTAAAGCTATGAATAGTAAAAAAATAAGTGTGATAATACTTACTTTTAATGGGTTAAATTTTTTGAAGAGCTGTTTGCCTACCATAAGAAAACAGACCTACAAAAACTTTGAGATAATCATTGTTGATAATCATTCCACAGATGATACTTTGGAATTCGTGTCTAAAAATTTCCCTGGGGCTAGAATAGTTAGAAACAAGGCAAATTATGGATTTCCTAAGGGAAATAATATCGGAGCAAAAAAGGCAAAAGGAGACTATCTTTTTTTTCTCAATAATGATACAGAACTTTTTCCTGACACGCTCGAACAACTAATCAAAGCCTATCGACCAAAATCTTTACTTAGTCCTTATCAAATCCCAGCGAGAAATAAAAAATTGCAGGGGAGAGCTGGCGCTGGTATGGACATCTTTGGCTTTCCTTTTGTCGATCAAGACGATCTAGATAAGACGAAATTTTTTTACGCTGATGGCGCTGGTCTATTTATAGAACGTGCTGATTTTTTTGCTATAGGAATGTTTGACGAGGAGCTCTTTTTCTTCCAGGAAGACATCGACCTTTCTTGGAGGGCGCGGATTTTTGGATATAATGTCATACCTTGCCCAAAAATTAAATTTTATCATTACTATGGAGGAACGGCGAAGTTAAATCTAGATTCACGCAGAAGGCTGCGAACAAGCTACTTCAGGCGCTACTATAACGACAGGAATGCGATTAGGAATATCATCAAAAATTATAGCTTTCCCATCGTAATTCCTATTCTTTCCATGCTTATTTTTTTCTACTTTCTCGAAATGGCACTTTTTTTATTTCTAAGAGATTTGAGGGCAGTCAAATGCTATCTCAATGCGTTTCGCTGGAATCTTGTCCATATCAAGGATACGTTAAGAGCACGAAGGACTGTCCAAAAAGGCAGAATAGTTTCTGACTGGAATCTCATGCGCGATATGTATTGGCAGTATTCCAAATTGATCCTTTTCCTAAAATTTGAGCTGCCGTGGTTTCAGGATTGATGTCAACGCTTCCAACCGTTTGGGTGATTCCGGTACCATTTGACAAGAGAGAGTATGCTGTCTGTGATTTTTCTTTTTGGTTTCCACCCTAGGACTTTTTGGGCTTTATTAATCGATGCAATAGTCTTTGCGTAATCGCCCCGTCGGGGTGTGGTCTTATTTAGTTTGAATTGAACACCGGTTGTTTCCTGTACTTTTCTCACTATCTCCATAACTGAATTCCCACTACCTGTACCCAAATTAATAATATCGCTCTTACCACCGCTAGCCAAATACTGTAAAGCCAAAAGGTGAGCTTCATTTAAATCCATAACGTTGATAAAGTCCCTGATCGGAGTTTTGTCCGGAGTTTTTACTTGAGGACAGGTGAGATAAAATTGTTCTATTCCTAAAGCCCCCCGAACCGCATTCTGCACGAGGAGAGAAGAGGGTTTTTTTGAATCTCCCATTAACCCGTCATCAGACGCGCCACATACATTAAAATAGCGGAGGATACAGTAGTGTATCCCCTTCAATTTTCCATACCACTCGATTATTTTTTCGACCATCAGTTTTGACTCACCATAGGGGTTTTCTGGATTTGTCGGATGTTTTTCATCAACCGGAATATAATGGGCGTCACCATATACAGCACACGTTGAAGAAAAGACGATTTTCTTCACGTGGTATTTTGCCATGCTTTCCAAAAGATTAGACGCCGCAGCAATATTAGAATTCAAATAGGTATAGGGATTTTTCATAGATTCATCGACAATACAGTAAGCCGCATAGTGGAGAACTGCATCGATTTCTTCCTTTTTAAAGATGGACGAAAGATTTTCTGCAAGATCTTTCTTATAAATATGCAGTTTTTCTTTTCCAAATATTTTTTGTAGAAGAACGAGGGGTTTTTTATAACCGCGGGAAAAATTATCCAAAGCCACAACACTATAGCCTTGCTGCAGAAGGAGATACGAAGCAATTGATCCAATGTACCCACCAGCACCAGTAACGAGAACTCTATTTTTTGCTGACATGTTGAGATACTATATAATAAAATCTATTGAAAAATCAAGAACGTTCCATTAGACTTTTTCCGAAATGATTCCCATAACCAGGATAGTTGTAAAAAAAAGCGACATTAATGCAGTCGCAGAGGTCTTAAAATCAGGCTATCTCGTCCAGGGAAAGAAAGTGGCTGAATTGGAAAAAAAATTTGCTACACTTTGCAAAACTAAATATGCGGTCGCTTTAAACAGTGGAACAGCCGCTCTCCACACTGCTTTATACGCGTGCGGCTTAGGACAGGGTGATGAAGTCATTACGACTCCTTTTACGTTTGTGGCGACAGCTAACTCGATACTCATGGTTGGAGCAAAACCCGTATTTGTCGACATCGAGGAAAAAACATTCAACATCGATCCAGCCAAAATAGAAAAAGCGATCACAAAAAGAACGAGAGCGATCATCGCGGTGAATATGTATGGCCAGCCTGCCGATTATGATGCCATCTGGAATATCGCAAAAAAGCATAATCTTTTTATAATCGAGGATGCAGCCCAGTCGGTAAATGCAACGTACAAAAAAAAGATGAGTGGAAATCTGGGGATCGTTGGTTGTTTTTCCTTGTATGCCTCTAAGAATATTATGTCTGCCGAAGGAGGAATCCTTACCACCAACGACAAGCGAATGTACGAAAAGGCAAGGAGATTTCGTCATCACGGAGAAGATGAAGGAAAAAGATACCATTACTTTGATCTCGGTTACAATTATCGGATGACTGATATTCTAGCGGCACTTGCCATCGGTCAGCTAAAGAAAGTGAAAGAAATAACTAAAAAAAGGCAAGAGAATGCAAAAAAGTATGATAGAGCATTTCAGCGTATAAAAGAAATCGAGTTGAGTCATCCTCAAAACGACCGAACACATGCCTATCATCAATATACGCTAAGAATCAAACACAATTCAAAGATGAATAGAAACGCGCTTAAAGCATATTTAGAAAAAAAAGGAATTCAGACGAATATATTTTATCCCGTACCCTTATATAGATTCAAGCATCTCGCTCATATGAATAACGGGAAGTCAAGATTTCCTGTTACTGCAAAAATCGCGAATGAAGTCTTGTCTATTCCAGTTCAACCTCATCTTAGCAAAAAAGAGGTCAGTTATATTATTAAAACCATCACTTCTGTCTATGTTTAAAAAAGATCCCTGTCTTACGATGAGCACATCGCCTCACAGCCCCCATTCGATCGTCATAGCGCTTATTCGAGCTTCGACGAAAATTTTGGACGTAGGGTGTAATACTGGATTTGTGGGAAAGGCATTACGAAAAAAAAAGGTGGTAGCCGACGGGATCGACATCAATGAAAAAGCTCTAAAAATAGCCGCTCGTTATTATCAATCAACCTTCATTCGAGACCTCTATCTGCATAAACTCTCGATTCCTAAAAGAACGTACGATTACATTCTATTTATTGACATCCTTGAACATCTACCGCGCCCTGATTTGCTTTTACAAGACGCAAAAAAATATCTGGCAAAAAAAGGCACCATCATCATCTCGATGCCGAATATAGCACGGCTTGAAATCCGCCTTAACCTTCTGCTGGGGAAATTTGCTTATACCGATGCGGGGATTATAAGCGAGGACCACTTGCGCTTCTTCACCAGGGAAAGCGCAATTCAAATGATTGGTGCTTGTGGGTTTGAAGTAGAGAAAACAATTCCAACCGGTCTTGGACACATGCTCAAACTATTTGACACGCTCACCGCCTTTCAATTCATCTACGTTTGCAGACTCAAATGAATAAGTTCGTCTCTGGGGTGAGCAGCGACACATTTTTTACCGTCTGAAGTTTGTTGAGTTCTTGTATCACCTCTGTCATTTCAATTTTTTTTCTTGGTTGAATTGAATAAGTGATTTCTAATCCATCAGAGTTACTTACCGAAGAGTTGACTCTCCAATCGATTGCATTTTTTCTAAAGATATTCGTAAATTGCTCGACATTTTGTTTTGGTGCCGACTGAATGATTGCAATATAGTCCGAATTGGCTCGGAAGAATATTTTCCACTTGTTGAGAAGAAGTATGATCACTCCAAGCGTTATCGTAGTAATTACCGCTACTTGATAATTTTGCGCTCCCGATGCGAGGCCTATGGCAATGGTCCAGAATAAAAAAGCCATATCGATGGAGTTTTTGATGGCGGTCCTGAAACGAATGATTGAAAGAGAACCAATCAGACCGAGGGATAAAGCCACATTTGACCCTATCGTGACCATGATGGAAGTGATGATAATGGTGATGAGTACCAGTGTATAGGCGAATGACGATTCGTAAGAAAACCCCCTATTCGTCTTTTTATAAATGAACGAAATAACCATCCCTAAAAGAAATGATAGGAGTAGGGAAAGCAAAAGCCTTTGTAGTTCAAGGTTGACAGCTATGTTCCAATCAGTTGGAATCTCAGGTAAAACCATATTGTTGTATTATAACTAATAAATTATTTAATAAGTAAAGAACTGTTATAAGCCAAGCGTTGAACACTAGAGACATATTTACTGATGGCGGCTCTTTGCAAGCCGTATTTCTTGATGATATACGTAAGCCAGGTAGGAAAGTATCCGTGAGATTTGATTTCCATAATGACAGATCTGCTGGGGAGTGAGGGAATCGTTGGCAACGATTGAAAGTCGACGTATCTGCAACAGCGAATATCCTGATCGAAAGTGATTCTTACATTTTTATCGACTTTTCCTACGTATGCTCTTCTTATGTAATCGATTCTGATAAACGGATACATTGCATTTGCCTTTTTCAATAAGATAAACTTTTGAATGCCATCAGAACAATCTTTTCCTGTTTGTTCGTGATCGTTAAGTAGTATTTTTTTAAGCGTATTTGTATCGACCGGAAATCGTTTCTTAACCAGCTTGTCGTATATTTTATATTTAAGCTCAAGCGTATTGAAAAGGTGCGTTCCCGAAGGATACCAGCGGACACGCAATTTTAAACGCTTACTTAAACCATTTAATTTATCCAGGTAGGAAGTCATATTGAGCGTTTCTAAATAAACCGATGAGACTCTGTAACTACCTCCTTCGCCGCTATAGGGATCGCTGATGATAAAATTCTTGAGGTTCGCTAAAATGAACGAACTTATCGCGCGGGGGATAAAATATTTATATTCAGTTTTCATAGGGATATGAACTGTTGAAACCAACGTCCTTATTTTTAAAGCGTTCGTCTACCCATTCCATTTGAGTAGCAGAGTTGACAAGAATGGCGTATTTATTACTATATATATCCAATTGATCATCGAGTATTGCTTTCACCAATTTCTTTTTGCTTTTCACTTTTTCTGTAGCCTGACGAATCAGTTCCTGTGTTTTAGTATTTGATTGCTTGTATAGAGAGTTTGTAGCTTGTATTGAAGACAAAAATTCGCTTTTCCCGGATCGTGAGTCATCAGCACTAATATCTTCTAATCCGAAATCCTGTCCGTTATTTTGAAATAAGCTATTGTAAATCAATATCTGTCCGCCGCCGAAAATATCCTTTTTGTTGTATCCCGCAACTCCAACTTTGTTCCTAACAATGGTGTTATTTACCACTCTCGCAATCGAAGAGTCTTTTACCGCTATTCCCATATTTGTCTGCTCGATATAGTTGTTCAGCAGCAAGATTTCCGATTGTTCACCGATGCTTATGCCTTTGTCGCCTGACTTTCTGAACCGATTGTTGCGGATAATAGTATTTTTACTTTGAGAAATGTCCGCTCCGTCGTTGCCGTTATCTTCGAAGAGGTTATTTTCTACGAGCGTTCCGTTTTTAGCAAAGTCTAGATCCAGCCCATCGAATTTGTTATTCTTGAAAATGCTATTGCCGATGAGTGCTTTTGCATTTTTAATATTGACGGCGTCGTCGCCAGACTTTTTGTTAGCTTTTTGGAATGTACAGTTTTGAATCGAAATATCACTGTAGTAGCTTGAGAGCATGCCCGAAAAATAGACTCCTTTATGGTATGCGTCGTTGCCGTTTTCAAAAAAACAGTTGGAAAATTCTCCCGAAGCTTCATTGAGGAGTAAGCCGACCACTCCCCACGGTTTATTCTTTTTTAGTGAGGTGAATACTATTGGTTTATCTTTTGTTCCTTTAGCTATGATTTTACCGCGGGTAATAAGGGAAACGTTTTCGGCAAAAAGTACTTTGGTCCCGGGCTTGATGATGAGAGTCGTATTGTGGGGTATAAAAAGATCTTTTTCTATGACGACGTTCGCATCCTTGAAGGTATATGCGCTTCCCTCGATATTATTGAGTAGCGGATGCTTAAAAGTTTGTGTTCCTAGATCTTTACTGACTGCCGGCAGTAAAGTGTAATTGGTATTTATTTGTCCTTCTGTGATGGGAATAATTTCGCTTTTTGACGTGGAAGTATTTGCGACTTCGATTGTACCGTCACCAATGCTTGCATCCCGTGAAACGATCCGGACTTTTTTTTGGACACTTTTTACATGAATTAGAGCTGCATATTTTTTTTCGTATTCTACAGTTGGATGAAGGAATAGATCTTTTTTAAAAGTGATTACGAACGTATTGTCGTTTGCTGAATGAGTTATATAGTTCGAATGGTTCAGCTTGATTTCATCGATAAAAATTTGAATTTCATCACCAGGAAAAAAGTTGTTGAGCGTGATTTGCTTCAGTTGTATACTGGAAAATGAGTCGGAAAGAATCGCTAGCGTATTTGTTGGAATTCTGCTTGCGGTAACCCTTAGTGTTTCAATTTTTTCTTTAAGATACATAATATTTTTTATGACAGTATCTGGAAAGATGACATGCGATATGAAGCTATCGCTATTGGCTTCTCCCATATAAAGCCTCGTATAGGGATCGGTGAGAAAATTCGCAATGAGCTCAGCATGCTCATGTTCCTGAAATTCAACCAGTCGTTCGCGCAATTTCTCCGCATTGTTATAAATGGTTCGATTGCGCATGTCTCTTATTTCGGGGATAAGCAAAAGAGCGGAGAAAAGTTTGTTGATGTTTAGATAGTCATTGGGGATCACTACCAAATCCTCTCTTTGTAGATTACCTGTGTTCATATAGTTCATGAAATCCCACGGGAAAAAAGTTATTCTCCCCGAGCTTGGATTAATATAAAAAAACGTGTTTTCCAGGTCATAATGAGCCGAACCCGATATGGTGAAGAGTGTCAGCATTTTAGCGAGATCATCCGGTTCAAAATGATTCTGCCACGTATTTTTTAAAACTTCGATATCCTCTTTATACACAGAAAGAAAATATTCAACGTCTCTATCTCTATTGCCATCATAATTTTTTAATGTCGATATAATCATTTCGTTGGGGACGTCTTGTCTTTCATGAGTCGCCGGAGCTTTATATGGGTCGCTGCTATAAATATTTGCTTCCTCCATATTTCTTTTGGCAAGAAAATCTTTGTCAAAATCTTCCGAAATATAATAGACGCCGTAATCGTTGCCGTTGATGGTCACGTTTGCGAAATCGGATTCCAGTGAAGGCAAGCCGAGCGTTTTAGCAAGTAGATTTACCAAATGCTCACCTGCGTAGGCTCTTTTATCAGGGATGTAGAGAAGGAGTTTTTTGTTTTTTTTGAGGTAGTCTTTAAACGTGACGGTATATGATTTTTTATCATAGAGCCAATGTAAGTGTACATTTCCGCGATTTTTTAATGTGATGTCGTATTTTTTATCTCTGAAGAAAAATTCTGCCTTAACTTGGGGAAACGTGAAGTCGCTTTTAATACGGTCCCCAAATGTTTTCGGGATTCCTGCCAAGAGCTTCTTCCAGTTAGCATCGTCTACTAAAATAGAATATTCCTTAAGCCCTCCTTTCAGACTTTCAAATTCATCAACATAGTCTTCAGTATAGAGATTGACAATAAAATTTTCACAGTATGTTTTGTTATCGGGAGGAATGTAAAATGAGAGGTTGCGTATGAGATCTTCTTTCTTAGGTGCTCTATGTATGAAGAAAAATTTTTTCGCAGGCGAAATTTCTAATCCTCTATACCATTTGACCTCTTTGTACAATCCTTTTCCCGTGACGCTGAACTGGTATGCAGGCATTTCACACGCGAGAGAGGGTCTTTCTATGGTCAAATAGGTAACATTCGGAATGTCTTGGTCAAGCTCTCTACCATTGAGGGGTAGGGAAATTTGCGTTGACTGTTTATCAGTGAGAGATTTCAATGTCGACATAAATGCCGTAAAGGAAGCCTTTTTTGTATATTTGTTACTATAGTTGTCAAAGTTGACTTTCTCGCAGTCAATCTTTTTTTCTATGTTACAGTAGAGATAGCTTTGCTCGTCGGTTTCCGTCAAAACCTCCTGATCGTGTGGTCTTAACCCTGTTGTAAAATACTGGACACCGTCTTTGATAAGACTCAAAGTGGAGGATGAATCTCCGGCAAATACATACGCCTGACCGTGTTTGACTAAAAGCGGGTGAATGTTTTTCATCCAGTTATTGCTTAGAGACGGAGACCACAATGCATGATGTAACAGAATGATTACTGGTTTACCGGTAAGTTCTTTCAATTGGGTTTTAAGGAATGTAAGTTGTTGATCGGCTATATCTTTGAGCATCGTGTTCAAGACGATGATGTTGAGACCGCCTATTACTTCCTTTCTGTAATTTCCAATTCTCGTATAAAAGCGGGCTGCTCCTGCGGAATCACGTATGTCAGTGTCGCCGGGAGATGCAATCAGTTTAAGATCATAGCTGTTTTCATATGATTGAAACGTATCCAAGAGTTTATTTCCAATATCTCCGGCCACAAGAAGAACTGGGGTATCTTTTGCTTGCACATCGCTCAAAATATATTCAAATTCATCTGGGTTAGCAAATACCTGACCTGTCACCGCAAATGCTCGAATTGTCCCATCATTCTTTTCAGGAATGTCCTTAATTTCTTTAATTTCTTTTTTGGAAAAAAGCAGACTCAAAACGACGAGACTAATAAAAGCTATAAAAATCAGAAATCTCGTTCTTTGTGCCATAATAGAAACATTATACAGAATAGGTGGAAAGCACTACTTTTTTGCTACAATGTTAAAATAAAGATCCTTCCAATAGATTTTTTTAACCAAAGGATATAAAAATTGTTCAGGAATTTTCATTGTTTTTCTATTAAGTCTTACGTCATGCAAAAACTCTAGCGATCCCTTATCTATGTCCGCTTTTGTAACCCTAAGACTATATGATCTGAGTAGTTCTGTAATTTTTTTTAAATCAAATGTTTGTAGGTGGTCTGTCCTTCCATAGACTATTTTTTGCACAATTCTCATGATAATGTCACTCAAATGATAGCCATTGGGAATCCCGAGGACAAATGTACCATTTCTTTTCAAAATTCTCGATACCTCCTTCACGCATTTCTTCGGGTGGGGTAAATGTTCCAAAAGATGGCACGCATAAACGATCTCGAATTGCTGATTACGAAACCTCCGAAGATTTTCGGCATTACCTTGATTGATATGGAGATAGGGTAGCTGTTTCCAAATGTGTTGAAATACGCGAGCGGCATAGTCGATGCCATAAATTTTTCTATACCCCTTTTTATAAAGGTAAAGCAGCTTATTGCCTGCGCTACAACCTATATCAAGGACCGATATTTTTTTATTGTACTGTTTCAGTACGCGTTCCAGAAAAGGCCATTTTGCAGGTTCTATCTTTGTCTGTTGGTGAAAACCTACATCATTTGGTACCCCCGTTTTGTACATAGATTAAATACCTTATTTAGAAGATTCTCTCTGAATCAAAACATAGTATATCATTCTTTGTTTTTTTCTAAGGAAAGAATGAAAATAATGACTTGGGTATAGTAATAGAGAAAAACTTGTATTTAAAACGTTATTAGATTAAACTACTAGAACAATTTATTGTATGAATGGAAACCTTGCTATTTTAATTGCGTATATATATCAATTTCTTCTCCCTGGTTTTTATATCGTTTTTGAGAGAAGACTGGATTAAAGAAAGATTAGTTTGTTAATATTATTTGTATGTTCAAAGATTTTATTAAAAATAAAAAAATACTTATCACTGGAGGAACCGGAAGCATAGGTTCTCAAATTCTTAATGCGCTCATAGGTTTTAAACCAAAAATGATTAGAATATTCAGTAGAGACGAATATAAACAGTACAAACTTCGCTATAAATATAGTGATATTTCTAATATAGATTTTTTCCTTGGTGACGTTAGAGATAGCGAATCTGTCCTGGTAGCAAGTAGCAATTGTGACTTAATTTTTCATTGTGCTGCTTTAAAGCATGTACCTCCATCAGAAGAGATGCCCGAGGAATTCATCAAAACAAATATTTTAGGTAGTCTGAATGTCAAAAAAAGTGCAATTAAAAATAAAGTACCTATAACTATCTCAATTAGTTCTGATAAAGCTGTTGATCCGGCAAATCTGATGGGATTGACAAAAGCGGTTCAAGAAAAAATATTTTCTTCGCATCTTTTAAAGGAAAAAACACCTGGTTTAAAATTTGTAAACGTACGATTTGGTAACGTCATCGGCACTCACGGAAGCCTTTTCCCAACGATCTATCATCAATTCAAAAGAAATAAACCACTCACAATTACGGATCCAGAAATGACTAGATTTTTCATGTCTCAAAAGGAGGCAATAGATCTCATATTCTGGGCAACAATACATGGAAATGATGGTGATATAGTAGTAAAAAAAATGAAGTCGGCAAAATTGGACAATATTATTAAAAATTTTATGGCTATTTTAAATATAAAAAAATCCTATCCAATAAAATATATTGGTATAAGAGTAGGGGAAAAAAAGCATGAATATCTCATAACTGAAGATAATCTATATAGAACCAAAGAAAAAGACGGATACTTTATCGTATCACCTTATAAGTCATCAGACATTGATAAAAATCTAATCGTAAAAAAGACTAAAACATTGACTGAAAGAAACAATTTTTTTTCTAACTCCTGGAAAAATTTTATGTCAGATAAAGAAATTAAAAAATATATTCAATCTTATATAGAGGAAGCAAATGGAATTGATTCAATACTATGACTAAGATAATAAGAAAAATCAAACTGCGGCAGTATCAATTTGAAAACGGGACATTGGTAGAAAATACATTTAAAAAAATTGTTCAAGAATCAAAACATTTCTTTGTTTCTAAATTCGATCCTAGAGTCGTTCGGGGCAACCATTACCATAGACGAAAATCTGAATGGTTCTATCTCATTCAAGGTACCTGCAAAGTCTGTGTCATTGATCTAAAAACGAAACAAAAAGAAGAGTTTATATTGAAAGATCGCCAGAATTTAATGCTCAACTTTAAGCCGAATATTGCTCATGCATTCAAAAATGTAGGAAAAAATGAGACGATTTTGTTGGCTTTGGTAAATGAAGTTCATGACCAAAACGATCCTGATACCTATCGCTACAAACTATTATGAAGACATATATTCATAAGACCGCCGAAATAGCAACGACTGCAAAAATCGGATGCGGTGTGAAAATTTGGCACTACGTTCAGATACTCGACAAAGTCGAGATAGGGGAGAACTCTACGATCGGAAAAGGAGTGTATATCGATAAATATGTTAAGATCGGCAAAAAATGCAATATTCAAAATAATGTATCCATCTACAGAGGTGTAGTCTTAGATGACTTTGTCTTTATCGGTCCGCATGTTTGTTTTAGCAATAATAAAAATCCGAGATCGGTCAGTGAAAATGGTGAAATGGTCAAAGAAGGGAGAGACTGGTTTGCGAAAAATATTCATATCAAAAAAGGCGCCTCCATAGGAGCTAACGTCACTCTTATCCCGGGAATTACTATTGGTGAATACGCTCTCATCGGCGGAGGAGCGGTCGTCACAAAAGACATTCCGCCTTTTGCCCTGGCTTACGGTAACCCCGCGAGAGTCCACGGGAAAGTTAATAAATCTGGAAGAAAGATAAAATAGCTATGAAACCTAGGGTTATTCACATCCAATGCCACACGGCTCCTTTCACCAAAGAACATGTATATTACGGATGGGCAGCACGAACAGCCAGATATATGCATACATATGCAAAGGGGTATGAAAACGAGTGTTTTTATGCGGTGACGAGCATCAAACAGGAAAAAATCTGGAAGGAAGACGGAATTACCTATCATCTTTTTCCCGCTTGGACGTACGATAAGGGACTTGAATCTTTTTTTGGCATCATTTTCTCTCCTCTCATGATGCGAGCCTTAAAAGAAATCGCTAAGAATAAAGAGACGGTTATTCATATACAGGGTGAGCGCAGCTTGTTGGTATGGCAGATTATCTCTACCGTTAAAAATAATCCAATTTTTATCCAGTTCCACGGCTATCGTACGCCTGATATTTTACTTCTTTTTGAAAAAATATTCATTACACCGTTCGAAAGGTATTTCTTCAAATATGTAAAACATTTTTTCGTCTGCATGAGAAATAGAATTCCTTATCTGGTAGATAACTGCCGTATTGATCCCAAGAAAATATCTCTGCAGAATCTGGGAGTTGATTATGACCTTTTTAAACCACGGGACAGGATTGAGGCGAGAAGAAAATTGGGTTTACCTCTCAAAAAAACAATATTTTTATTTGTCGGAAGATTTGACAGAACGAAAGGAGTCAAAGAAATCATTGACGCACACTTAAAAATCAAGGAAGCCTACGATACCTATCTTATCTTGATTGGCTGGACGAAAAACAATGAATATTATGACTATGCAAAAAAAAATGCCGACCGCATCATTGAATGGATAGATAATAAAAAACTCGCCCCGTACTTTAACGCTTCCGACGCATACTGTATGCTCTGCCCGCCCTATAAAGCAAAGACGAGTGGGATGGGTGTCGCTCCCTGTGAAGCATTGGCATGCGACATCCCTATCCTAAGTTCCAATCTTTTTGAGGCACCGACAAACATTCAAAGTAAGATTGGGTTCCTCGTCACCAATCAAAAAGAGTTAGAGGAGAAAATGAATTATATGGTCAATAATGAAAAACACTTTACGAATATACGCACACTTACCGAACCATACTATTCTTGGAGAGCAATCATTCAAAATATTTTGCGGAAATACAATTCACCATGATGAAGAAATCAATTTTTTTTTCAATCCTCGCCATCCTACTGCTAGGGCTCGCCTATTTTTTTTGGTTTAATTTTGAAAAGGGGTTCGTTCTCATCGGATGGGATATCGGCATTCCGCTACAACCCCAGACAAACGTAAAGTATTTAAGCATGTGGGTGGATAATAACAATGGAACAATCATTATGAGTTCTCTTCATTTTCTGATCCTTCTTTATTCGTTTTTATCCAAGTTTTCGCTGTCTTTAACGACGATCCAGTTTATACACGTCTATACAATCCACGTTGTCGGAGCGTTAAGCATATTTTATTTAGCTCACGTACTTTTATCAAAACATCCGCAAAAAATATTGATTTCACTTCTCGCGGGAATCACCTATCTATTCTCGCCGGCTTTTTTAAATATGTACTTTGCCTATACGTCGATTGGATTTGTACCACTGGCGCTGGCACTTTTTATCGACGGCATGTCGAGAAAGCGTACATATCTCTTCGCTCTGGCAATCGGCCTCGTCATGAGTCTAGCCGGTTTGCCGGATCCTCATCCGAGGCCTCCGTTTCTGATACTGACGCCAATTTTTTTATATGCTGCGCTCGAAGCTTACGTGACAAAAAAAGTAAAACGCATTCTTTCATATCTTTTCCTCGTTCTTCTCTTTATTTTTTTATTGAATGCCTGGTTTTTTTTAGGTTTTATAAGCAATGCCATTCTGGATTCGCGCGTGATTTCCATAGCCAAGGAGGTTCCCTTCACTTTTGGAGTCAATAATAAGTTTGGAGAAGAGGGAACGGCTCTGATCATGAGAATGGTACGCTTATTTCACGACAATTTACCGCTCACTGCCGCTCGACTCCAGTTTTTTGTCTCAAATTGGATCATGATTTTAGCAAACTATTCGCGCCCCCTCCTAGCTTTTTCAGCGCTGCTTTTCCTCAAAAATAAAGAAAAAAAAATTGCCCAAAATATGCTCTTCCTTGTAATTTTAGCTCTAACCTTCTTATTTCTCGCAAAAAGCGTGAATCCTCCTTTTGGTTCTCTCTACCGATTTGCACTCGAATACATTCCTATCTTTCGCGTCTTTAGACACTCGTCATATTTTATATTAGGAACTGCGATTGCCTATTCCATTTTAGTCCCTTTCACAGTAGTTGAGATCGTCAAGTATTTCGGCACATACAAACGGCTGGCAGTATGTGCAGGGATCGTTTTGCTTATCTTAAGCTTAGTCAACTCATACCCAATTTTATTGAGGTATCAGGCATATCTCCAACCTGATCCCGCCAAACCAGCCGAGCTCGGGATGAAAATTCCTCCCGATTATTATCGATTGGCTGGCTATATCGATTCGCAGCCGGAAGATAGCAAAACAATTTCTCTACCGCTTGATCCGGGATACGAAATCCTGAAGGAAGACCCTTGGTATTTTGGCATTCCGATGCTGCCGTGGATCATGCGTACACCTATTATTAATCAAAGAGTTCGCGATTTTAGTGGGTCTTTCAGTTTGCCTATAATCATAGAAAACGAATTGATCGAAGGAAATGAAACCTCTGTATTTTTACTGAATATATCAAATATCCGCTATATTATAGTTAAAAATAATGCTACCAACATAGACAAATTGAAGGCAAATACGAATATATCTAAACATTATCGCTTGGTGAAAACTTTTGGAAATTACCTGATGTATGAAAATCCGAGTTACCTCCCTCATGTATACGTTCCAGATCGCATTGTAATAACAGACTCTGTTCCAGAACAAATAGCCGGAGTGATTAATACAAATAATCTTCGCGATAAAGAAGCTATTTACTTCACTTTGCAAAACACAAAACAAAAAATAGATATGTTGGAGAGTTTAAAAAGAGAAATGGTTAAACTACCTGCAATCACCTATAAAAAAATGAGCCAGACTAAATACCTTGTAACCGTTCGTAATGCTTCTTCAGATTTTCCCCTCATTTTTAGCGAGACTTTTCACTACGGCTGGAAACTTTACTTACGCAGATCGCTATTGCCCGACACATACCATGTTGAAGCAAATAGCTTCGCCAACTCCTGGATTGTTAAACCTTCAGAGTTGTGCAGACAACAGGGAGATTGCTCACTAAATCCCGACCAATCCTATAATTTTGAGCTTTCCCTCGAGTATTTTCCGCAAGAGATGTCAAACGCAGGATACCTTATGAGCATTGTGACGATAATAATTACTTCCCTCTATTTTATCTATGAAAAATTACGTAAAATCTAATTTTTATATCTGTTTTTTGCGCTGTCCAATTTCATTCTGGTCAGGAAAGTATTTATTACACGAATATACATGTTTATAACTATAATGTATGTTTTAGGTCTTTGTGGTATAGTAACTATGATGATTCAATTCCTGGCTATAAGAAAATCCATCGCTCATGGTATAAGACTCCGCTCATTTTATGTTTTATTTTTTCTGCTCGCTATTTTTAGCCTCCAGTTTCAGATTAAAAGTAATGGAACGCTTCTTTTTTTGATCTATCTGGTTTTTTTATTTCTGTTTCGGCCGCCGCACAGGACAACTCTCTATCTGGCCTTACTGTCTTTCCTCCTTGTACCCATCCTTCTCATGGGACAATACTCCTTCACAGCAGAAAATCTAGCTGTGTTTTCTTATCTTCTCTTAATTCTAAGCGTTATCCAATTATGTTATTCATTGCGGAAAAATCAATGAAGACCGATAAAGATTCAATAGTTTCACTGCTGCAATTCCTAACCCAAACAACGTCGCTTTTGATTTTTATCTTTATGGTTTTTAAACATCTATATCAACTCGTCGCGCCTTCAGAAAACTATCTTAGCCAATATGCTTTTAGTCAGGAAGAGTTGCGCGAACTCTTTCTTATCGGTTACTTCTTGGCCATAATGGGTTGGTACATCGCTTGGCGAACGAAAAAAATTCAATTTATTTCACCTTTAGCGTTGCCATGGATTGAAAAAGCAACTCTTGTAATAAGCTCTGTTTTACTGGCTATGCTATATGAAAAGTTATTCTCAGCAATCTTTCTCCTTTTATTTTTTACTTTTATCCTTTCAGTACCACAAATCGTGAATTCCTATATGCAGTTGAAATATGCAGATATTAAAAGCGCAATCAATAAATTACGGAGCATCACTGAATGAAAAAAGGTCACTTTATTTCAATCTTTCTTATCCTATTGATCGGTTTGGCTTATTTTTTTTGGTTTGATTTTAAAAATAATTTGGTTCTCTTTTCGGGGGACCACATGATTCCACTCAACCCCACTGCAAACCTAAAATTTTTGACTACATGGATAGACAATAACAACGGCATGGTCATTCTAAGTTCATATCATTATATTACCCTTTTTTATCTGCTCTTAAGCAAACTTTCCCTCACACTGACTCAAATTCAATTCTTTCATGTCTATTTATTCCACGTCATCGGTTCTCTTGGCGTATATTACTTGGCCTCTGTCCTTCTTAGAGCTCACCCGCAAAAAAAGCTTATAGCTTTGCTGTCTGCGATTTCATACCTTTTTTCGCCGGCTTTTTTAAATATGTACTTTGCCTACCCCTCAATCGCTTTTGTTCCGCTGGCGTTAGCTCTTTTCATAGAGGGAATTCATAGAAAAAACAGATATTTTTTTGCTCTCCTGATAGGAATTGTTGTAGGTATAGGCAATTTGCCAGACCCCCACCCCAGACCTTTTTTTCTCATCATGGGACCCATGGTTTTATATTCGATAACGTATGCTTTGCTTTCAAAGAGAATAAAAGAAAACATCTTTTATCTGGCATTGGTTGTCATCTATGTTATTTTGTGCAACGCTTGGTTTTTCTTAGGCATGATCGGCAATAGCTTTTTTAACCACAATATTATAGCAATCTCAAAAGAAGTCCCAATTACATTTGGAGTTGATCATAAGTTTGCCGACGAAGGTACTGCAGTGATTGGAAAGATGTTTCGTCTGTTTCACGACGGAATACCTATGGCTGGCGATCAAATTAAGTTTTATCTCACGAGTTGGTTTATGCTTACGCTACACTATTTACGGCCTATTTTGGCTTTTTCAACACTTCTGTTTCTAGGAACTATAAGACGGGAGATTGTGAAAAACATTTTATTTCTCATCATCTTGGCTCTTGTATCTCTCTTTTTAGCAAAAAGCGTGAATCCGCCTATTGGATTTTTGTATAGATTTATGCTTGAATATATCCCCGTATTTAGGTTGTTTAGAACATCGGCTTATTTTATATTAGGTGCGGCAGTAGCCTACTCTATACTTGTTCCATTCTCTCTATTTGAAATTGCCCGTTATGTAAAACAGTATTGGTTCCCGTCAAGAGTGGTATACGGTGTGGTTATCGTCATATTATTCATTCTTAGCATAATTAGCTCGTATCCTGTTTTATTTAGATATCCTGCATATCTCCAACCTGATCCCGCCAAACCAGCCGAGCTCGGGATGAGAATTCCTCCCGATTATTATCGATTGGCTGGCTATATCGATTCACAACCAGAAGATACCAAAGTGTTCACTCTACCGCTTGATCCGGGTTACGAACTCCTGAAGGAAGATCCTTGGTATTTTGGCATTCCAATGCTGCCGTATGTTGCAAATAAACCAATAATCAATCAAAGAGTTCAGGATTTTGGAGTATCCTATAGTTTACCTCTCGTTATCGAAAAAGAACTGATCGAAGGAAATCCAAACTCCTTCATACTATTAAACCTTTCTAATATTCGATACATAGTAGTAAAAAATAATGCAACCAATATTGACCAACTTGCAGTAAATAGTCAGATATCCAAAAATTACCGTCATGTCAAAACCTTCGACAATGCTGTTCTATATGAGAATGCTTCATACCTTCCTCATATATATGTCCCTGATCGAATCGTGATAATTGACTCTGATCCAAATCAACTTCCAAACTTAATAGTTGACAATAAAATTCAGCTCAGAGATAGCATCTTTTTTTCTCCACAAAACACGTCGGAGAAGTTAGAAATGGTACTGAATTTAAAGACAAAACTAAATAAACCTCCGATGGTCGAATATAAAAAAATTAACCAAACAAAGTATAGAGTCATTATCAGAAACGCGTCAGCAGGTTTTCCTCTGGTCTTTAGCGAAACATATAGTGAGGGTTGGAAGCTGTATCAGAGTAATCTCTTAAAATCCCAAAGAAGCCCGAATAATAAATATGTTTCAATAAATAATAAGGGAACTACTCAGAATGATAACTTACCGGAAGGAAGTTTATTTGAGACTCTCCTTAAAAAAGATGTGTCAATTAATTCGCACTTAATCGTGAATAGTTTTGCTAACTCCTGGATCATCGATCCGATGGAACTCTGTAGAAAATCTACTAATTGCATTAAAAATTCAGCTGGATCATATGATTTTGAGTTAGTTATCGAATATTCCCCGCAAAAAATATCTCACATCGGTTATCTTATTTCATTTTTAACCATATTGATTACACTAGGCTATTTCGTATCGAGAGAAAACTATGTATGGAAATCACAAAAGAGACGAAATGGCGATTCGGCGAAGTAAGTTACAAAAAAATTAATTGTCAATAGAAAATAAGCAAAGTCATGACAAAAAAAAGATGCGTGATATTTGGAGGCGGGGGATTTATTGGAAGCTATTTGGCAGAAGCATTGACAGACAATAATTATGAAGTAGTGGTTTTTGCCAGAGGGTCAAAAAAAGACTATTCAAATCTTTCTCGCCTAATAAATAAAATAACCTTCATCAAGGGATCTATTGAAAATATCGAATTAATCAAAAAAACTGTTAAGCCAAAAGATATCGTGTTCAATCTGATAAGTTCATCTCTTCCTATTAGTTCGATGAATAAGCCAATCGACGAAATAAAAGATCATATTTTTACCAATGTGTTATTGGCCCAGACTGTCTTCAAAATTGGTATCAAAAAATACGTTTTTGCCTCATCAGGTGGCGGGGTATACGGGCACAAGAAAAAATTCCCGATTGGAGAATCCGCAAGCATCCTGCCTTCCTCACCCCATGCTATTGCTAAAGCAAGCATCGAATTTTATTTGAACTATTTTTCTGAAATGTATAGTATTCCTGTTTTAATTTATAGGATTAGTAATGCATTTGGCCCTCGTCAAAGCTTACAGAAGGGCTTCGGAATCATACCAACAATCATGAGCAGTATTCGCACGAATTCCAGACCGATTCTGTTCAACAAAGGCAAAATCATAAGAGACTTTATCTTTATTGAAGACCTGATTCAGGCAATGCTAATCTCCTTTGATAAGAAAACTAAATACCAAGTATATAATCTGGGCAGCGGCAGAGGCACGTCTATCAATACAATTTGGAATATCATAAAAAAATTGTCGCCCGTCAAAATCACCCCGGTCTATAAAAAAAAGAGGCCGATCGACGTTGACAAAGTGATTTTGGATATAAATCGATTCACTACAGAATTTCACTGGAAGCCGAAATATGGTATAACTGCTGGAATCAAAAAAACTTTGTCGCAAACTGTCTTGACAATATAATTCTTCTTGAGTAGTATATTACAATGCTAAACGTATTTGTACTGGTCAACTTTCTCTACAAAATCTTTCCCAAAGAAATAATTAACAACCACGCATATTCTATCCAAAAATTTATTTCTAAGGCAGCAAAGGAATGCAACAAAAAAAATAAAAAAGTACTAGATATCGGAGCCGGAGAGCTACCCTATAAAGGGTATTTTGATAAATGCGGCTATTTTACTCAAGACATAGTTAATTATAATGGGGCAATTGATTACGTTTCTGACGCAAAGACAATCCCAGTAAAAGATAGAAGCTTTGACTATATAATATGCACCCAAGTGATGGAGCACGTAAAAGAACCACATTTGGTGATAAGAGAGATGTATAGAATATTAAAAAAAGGCGGGAAAGTTTTTTTGACCACACATGGCAACTTTGAGGAACATGGCATTCCATACGATTTTTTCCGATATACGAGATATGGTCTTAAATATCTGGCTATCTCTAATCACTTTAGATCGGCTAAAATTAAACCACAGGGAGGTAGATTTATTGCTGTTTCCAAATTTATTCAAACATTAATTCCTAGAGTCCTGAAAAATAAATATCTAGTATACCTCTATTATTTTTTTGCTATGATACCTATCTTTATTATTCATCTCGTCTTCTTTTATTTAGATAAATTAGATAAAGATAAATCTTTAACGCTAAATTACGAATGTATCTTTGTAAAATAATACCCTGAAAAAAATAAAGATCATCCAGATTCTTTGCCACAGTTTAGAGAATGACGACACCAGAGATTACCATGTTACTGGGAACTGGTCGGCTCGGCTAGCGAGAAGCATCCTATCGTATACGGACAGGTATCGCTGTGAAGTCTGGTACGCCATAAAAGATCTTGGGAAAAAAAAAGAGTTTGTGAAAGAAGGCATTCATTTCAAATTATTTCCGGCACAGACAGTTCACAAAGCGATCGAGTCGTACTTTCCTTTAGTAACGTCACCACTCTTAATGGAGAGTTTAAAACGTGAAGATGTGAGAAGTACGATCATCCATTTTCAAGGTGAGAGAGGCAGTTTACTTCATACCGTTCTCAAGGATTTTCCTCAATTTAAAATAACTATTCAGTATCATGGATATGGGCAGCCTTCCTGGTTAGAATGGTTCGAAAGATTATTTATTACTCCACACGAAAGAAACAATTTCAAAAACGTAAGCCATTTTTTTGTCAATATTAAACCGAGGATTGAATATCTCATAAAGGAGATTCGTATCGCATCGAACAAAATAAGCTACCAAAATGTAGGAATTGATTTCAACCTATTTAAACCAAGAAATAAAACGTGGGCACGAAAAAGACTAAAACTTCCTTTGGAATCCTTTATACTCTTGCATATAGGAAATTTAACTTCACACAAAGGAGTTGATAAAATAATAAGGGCATATGGGATACTCAAAGAAAAGTACCCACATCTTTTTCTTCTTCTCATAGGATCACACCCCTCACACCCATTATACAAACTAGCCAGTCAAGTCTCCGATAGGTTAATAAACAAAATTTCTTATAGTAATTTACCTCTGTATTACAATGCTGCCGACGTATATTGTTATTACGGCAACAACAAAAATATAAAATACCAAGGTATAGGAACTGCCCCTACAGAAGCTCTTGCTTCGAACTTGAATGTAATTTCAACAAATCTTATTCACTTTCCCGATAGAATTATTGATAAGATAGGATTTGTGCCAAAAAATTTCACTGATTTTGTGAATAAGATTGAATTTCTGATACATAGACCTGACTATAATTTCAACCCACGAGACATAATAGGACCCTTTACCGATTACAAACATCAAACAGCTCATTTGTTAAATATCTATGATAAGCTTCTTGCAAAAAAAAATTAGAACCTTCTTTGACCCAAGTCTGATTGTAACCTTGACTGTTCTGACGATAGTCTCACTCGTTCCTATTATAAAAACATACGGATTATTGAATATTGGGCATGATACATTAATTCCCCCTATTCCTATCTTCTCTTACAAAACCGCATATCAATGGAATGATGCCAATAACGGGATATATATATCGAACAATTATTTTTTTTGGCTCTCAATTTTTACCTTCTTTGTCTCTTTGGGATTGAGTATTTATCAAACTGGCTTTGTATATCAATTTTTAATTTTTTTCCTATCTGGCCTTGGAATCTACAAAATATATAATTTATTTAGTAAAGGAAGTAAATTATTTGGCCTATTTCCCGCAGTATTTATCATTATTTCGCCTCATTATCTTGATCATTTGATTTATTATCTTGGAACAGTCGGAATAATTTGGGTATCTTATTTTCTTTTCAAATTCATTAAGTATAAAAAAATAACTTTCTTGGACGCTGCCGGAACCTGCCTATTTTTTGGCTTTATCGCAGATTTACCCAATCCAAAATATCATTTCTTACTATTCATATTAGTTTCTTTAACGCTTGGACTGTCTCTTCTCATGAGATTGATATCTTTGAAAACTATTGTAACTAATACTTTTAATTTTCTGTGCATTTTTTTAGGCACCATTTACTTGACGTTACCATTTCTTTTCTACGGATATAGCTTCTTACAAAATACCGGAGTTAAGATTTCAGTCAAACAAGGATATAAAGAACTGGGAGTGACACTTGATTACGGGTATGCATTGATCAGCAAGATGATTCGGTTATTTCACACACCTAGTCTAAGTGTGCAAGATGGAGAAATAATAGCCAGTCCTTTTTTTAGTCTAGTTTTTTATGCAATCCCGATCATCGTTCTTGGTGTATTTCCCATTATCTTTCGATTATTAGATAGAAATTCTAAAAAAATATATGTTTTATTCTATATACTTGCACTTCTGTTTATTTTTATTTCGAAAGGCTCAAATCCACCATTTGGTTTCATATACGATTATTTAATCAACAACGTTAAAGCATTGGCTTTTATGAGGACCACAGCTGGTGTTGTGATTTTTGTCGCTATATTTTATGTCTTAATTTATGGAAGAATTTTTCAATTTGCATCTGAAATGAATTTTGAAAAGTTTAAACTTGAAAAGTTTAAAATTGTTCTACTTTTTATCCTCATAGCTATACCAGTCATCGCCGGCTTCTCGATATGGTCTGGATACTATTTCTTAAATAAATCATCGGTAAACAAATATATCAATAGAGATGAATATGGCTTAAAAATACCAGAGGATTATTTTCACGCCTCAGCATTCATCAAAAACATTGAACTAGATACCAAAATTGATATTTATCCCTATACCTTGGGCTATCAGTTTAATACCTGGGGCTATTATGGATTTATACTTTCCCCCTGGATGATAGATAAACCGGCGGTATCATTTGATAAGAGAACAAAAGAAGGGAAGATTTTCTCAAAAACAAACTCTATGTATATGTATCATGACAAAACTTTAGGCGATAATTACGATCCAAAATTATTTTTTCATAAACCCGAGACTCTTATCTTTTCATCCCCAAAGATCGATATTTATACTAAAAAATTAGCAGATTTTTTGCCTCATTTTTATCAAAAAAAGGGGGGCTCGTCGAACGAAAGTACAATAGAGTTTAAAAAAATTAACTCCTCCAAATATCGAATAATCGTGCATCGCTCACACGACCCGTTTTTATTAACATTTACCGAAAATTTTCATCCCTTATGGAAAATGTATCTGAACAGATATCACCCCAACAAAAATTACCAGAATTTGAACGACCAATTAGAGACTTACTACAAAAAGCCGCTTGTCGATGAAGCGTATCGCGCAACAAAAAAGGATGCATCCGAGTATATTACGAATGGTTGGCTGACCACTCTGGGAGATTTGAAGATAAAAAAGAAAACATATTATGAATACGTCAATGAAAGAATAGTTCCTGAAAACAGCGAAAATTTCGTTATCGACTTTATATCAAAAAATATAAAGGGTACTATTCAAAACGACAATCTTTCCAGCGGCAATCTCTTAGAGACATATCCACTTCCGGAAATACATCAACAACACCATATGGTAGATGGCTTTGCCAACGGATGGATATTGAATCCTACGAATCTCTGCAGTCAGACAATCACTCCAAACTGCATAAAAAATAAAGATGGGTCGTATGATTTCGAGCTGATAGTAGAATTTTGGCCGCAACGACTGGCGTACATCAGTTACATCATTTCAGCTACAACCATTACCTTACTGCTGCTGTTTCATACCATCGGAGTGTTTTTCGCAATCCTTCGGCGAAAGAATAATGCGGTCTCTAAACCGAGAAATTAAATATATACTATAATAGGAAAGTTTCAATACCATATGACTTACTCGGCAAAAGAAAAAACGTTATCTCTATTTTTCTTACTATTGGCATTTCTCGTTGGGAGCAAACTATTGGGATCGGAGTTCTCTTTTCTTGTGAGACTAGTAATCGGATTTATTTCCATTTGTTTAATCATCCTAATACTTTATTTTGTTGCCGTGGTTATCAGCAAGCAAAAAAAATTTGCGGGTAAGATGCTCATTTTTATTTTCTTTTCGTTATCGTTGTCTCTCCTTCATTATAGTTTCGCTAGCCAACTCGTCAATTCAATCTTAGAAGAAATGGTTACAAAGGGACTATTGCTTTTTATCATGTATGTCGCTTTTTTTGTCGTTTTCAATCTTAACGTCACCATAAACTCCCTTGTCAGTTTAGTTTCACTTTGCTTGATTCCTGCATTCGCCTTGAGTGATATGATATACAGCGCAGAGACCTTTGCAGTTTTTGGTTTTTTGACATTAATACTTTCTGCTATGCTTATGACATTACAATTGAGACAAAATTATGAAACTAATTGAAAAATACTTTGTGACAGGAGTAAAATATTTCTCACAAATACTGTCTTTTATTATCTTCAACTATATTCTAGTCGCCCATCTGTTACGTTTGATTAAACCTACAGAAGGTTACATAGATCAAAATCTCTTCGACATATCTTATTTGCGCTTTATTCTTTTTTTGGCGTTTCTTTTGGGTTCGATTGCGTGGATCATTACTTTTTCTGAAAAAAAAATTAAAATTGAACAACCCTATTCCAAGAGCAAAACAGAAAATATATTCTGCCTTGTGACGGCTTTTTTTTTAGCCGTGTTTTATATCGAGCCATTTTCGTTCTTACACATCATTCAGTACCCATTTTTTATTCTGCTCGTATTTTTTTTCTACATGTTTATTCCCCAACTCATTCAACTGTATCAATCTTTTAATTATCACGAGGCGTGGAAATTTTTCAGTAAAAAACCTGATTTTCGCGTTTCTATTCCAAAAGTATCCATGCCAAAAGTGGGGGAGGAGCTAAAAAGAAAAACCATCTCATATGTCGGTATCTT
>Ga0155257_111_pt2 | contig 32211 bp, 35 predicted proteins | sample RifCSPhighO2_02_FD_106225 | JGI IMG/M metagenome (GOLD analysis project Ga0155257, IMG submission 106225) | Candidatus Roizmanbacteria bacterium RIFCSPHIGHO2_02_FULL_39_9
GTCGTGGAGAGGTTTTTTTCGTACATCTTCCAATTCTGCTTCACTCATCTTATTTTTTACATACCAAAGCGTTTTTGCGATGTGCAGACCAACATCTCCCTGGTAATTGGATCTGATCATTTTATTCCCCGACTCTTCCAAAATACGGATGAGCGATTCTCCGATTGAAATATTCCGCAGATGGCCGATATGAAAAAGCTTATGAGTATTCGGATGAGCGAACTCGATCATTATTTTTTTATTCGGACCAAGGTGATGTGGAGGAAAGTCAAATTTTTCCTGCGCAAAACTGGAAGCTACATCGGTGAGATATTTTTTTGCAAGCCAAAAATTAATGAATCCAGGTTTTATAATCTCTATTTTTTCAATCGTATCATCTTTGGGAAAATGCTTCTTTATTTCTTCGGCTATTTGAAGTGGATTCTTATGGAATTTTTTTGTAAGTTTTAAAGCAATACTTGAAGAGAAGTCACCAAAACTCTGATTTGACGGGTGTTCTAATGGTATTTCATCTTCAACAAAACCCATTTCTTTTAAAGCTTTTTTTATATTTTTCTGAATTTTATTTTTTATCATTGGTTATTATGATAGCACAAATGGTGGATTATTTTAAAAAGCGAATACATCTCTTTCAAGGTAATACTTTCTTTGTTTGTGTGTGCATGTTTGCCCCCTTTACAAATAGTTATCGTAGGGATGGCCGCTTGTGCTAAATAACTACTGTCACTCGTATATGGAGCTGCCTGTAAATTGAATTTAATATTATTCGAAACGATAGACTTTTTGGTAAGAGCAACAATTTTACTTTTTTTAGATCCGGTGAAAGGGGGGATTAATTTGCCCTTTTTTAGTTTAATTTTAGATCCGGTTTCTTTCTCAACTTGTGAAGATAAATTTTCAACACCACTCCACATTTTTTTTAGAGTGGATTCCGTATAAGCTCTTATTTCACCTTTCATCACTAAATTGGGCATAATAACATTTGTGTTTTCTCCACCTCTTATATACCCAATATTAAAAGTCGAACCGTCCTTATTTTTTCCCATTTTCAGCGATGTATACAACTTTGTCGCAACCGTTAAGGCATGAATTCCACTCTCTGGTTCTATTGCCGCATGAGCCGCTTTACCCTCTATCTCAATGAGGAAGCTAAGATGACCCAATGATGAATAATCAATAGTTCCGATAGAGGATGACCCATCAACATTGAATATCATACTTGGATTTAGTTTTTTTATATCCAAAAACTCCGATCCCATCAGTCCTGATTCTTCTCGAGTCGTAAAGACAAATCGTAGGTCATGCCTGCCTTTTTTTTCTAAACTTACTACAGCGGCTATTGTTAATAATACGGCAACGCTGGCTTTGTTATCAGCTCCAAGAATACTAGAACCATCACTCTTGAAGGTGACCCCATCAAAAGTTGGTTTAACTATCTCATCCTCCAACTGGACTGTGGCCATGTGTGCAGCGAATAATAATTTTTCTCCTTTACCGGAAAGTGTAGCAATAACATTACCTGTATTAGAGGCATTTTTTTTGCCTGATTGATCAACCAATATATCGAATCCTCTTTGGTGCAAAAAAGCTGAAATAAATTCGACAACTCTTTTTTCTTTTCCACTTGGTGAAGGAATTTTAACTAGTTTAAGAAATATACCAGACAGCATTTTAATTATAGTTTTGTTCATAGGGATTTAATAAATATACCTGACAGCCACATATATGACCAGCTTTTGTTATAGCACAGTCTGCAGGGCAAATAGTACTTAAATTATAAAATTCTTTGGCAACTCTTTCGAGTGGAATTACTTGGAATCCTAACTTTAAAAGTATGCCTCTACTTTTGCTTTCTGCCTCGGTAAATCCAAGAAAATTCCAACCTGGATACTTTTCCTTACCTATCTGAATCGCTAATTTTTTCATAAGTGTGTTTACCCCTCCTCCTCTATGTTTTTCATCTACCTTTGCAGAACGTAATTCAATTAACTGGTATTCCGTCCATAACCCAAGAGATTGAAATCCAACAACCTTATCCTCTTCCAGAGGATTAATTGCAACTAGAGAGAGGCCATACTCAATCGATTCTACTATTTCATAAGGCTTTACCGGAACAAGAGCATTCTCACCTCTCAGGAGCCCAGCAATTTGATCAACCTGATTCATAGTAGGCGTTGTGAGAATTAGACTGCCGACCGTAAGCAGTCTGTTCATTTTAAATTCACTCCACTGCTCGTTAGGTATCTGCCATGGTTTTAAGTTTTCCATATTTTAGTATTTTTCAACCATTAAAAAACCCGAGCTTTTTTGCTCGGGGTGGAAATAGTAAAGGTTCCTTTGGTTATGCCAAGAGAATACTACCCTCCCCAAAGGTCCTCCTTGAGCCTATTTTTGAGGCAAAATCCGTCCGTAGTTCCGAAGCCTCGGAACGAAGGAGGATCAAAGAGATCTTGGTTTGCGATAGTAAATCTTTCATAGAATTTTTCAATTCTAAACTATAAGTCTTACTTTGTCAAGTGATTTTATATTGAATTCAGATTGAAGTTAGCCTAAAATTATCTCATGAAGAAAAAGCTCATCCTTCTTACCATCTTGATTGTTGGGTTTATTCTCTTTGTAGTATCTAAGTTTTTTGTATTCAATTCTCAAAATGAATTTGGAAGAATAAAGATAGTGTCTTCGCCAACAACCAGCGTATTCATAAATAATCTTGCAACGGGAAAAACTCCCTTTGATCAAAAATATAAAGTCGGAGAATACATTTTGAAATTGATTCCAGAAGGAAATGCAACGGATACAGCTTCTTGGCAGGGAAAAATCTCCGTATACAAAAACGCCTTGACATACGTCAATCGAGAACTCGGAAGTTCAGACGTTACCTCGGCAGGAGAGGTCTTCACGACGACCAAAATGGAAAAACCAGCAAAAAGTGGAGACTATGGAGAAATATATGTAGAGACGGAACCACAAGGAGCTATCGTATATTTGGACAACGACGAAAAAGGTATAAGTACACTTATTCTTTCAGATGTATTAAAAGGAGATCATGAGCTGTCCGTATTTATGCCGGGATTTTTACGCAGAACTCAGAAAATAAATGTTGATCCGGGCTACAGAGTAAATGCGGCATTCAAACTGGCTATTGACACTTCGCAGAAAGCCACAGGTTCGGCAGAGAATAGAGTCACCGGCAATAAGACGGCGACGGAAAGTGCAACCAGCAAAAAAAATACCGTTGTCATCAAAGATACTCCCACAGGTTTCCTACGTGTCAGAGAAGAGCCTTCGATTGAAGCATCGGAGGAAGCACAAGTTAAGCCGGGTGATGAATTTGATCTTCTTGAAGAACGAGACGACTGGTACAAAATAGAATATGAAAAAGGAAGAGAGGGCTGGGTTTACTCACAGTATGCGGAGAAGACGGAAGAATAAAGATTTTAGTCTTAATTTACCTGTCTTTCCAAATGAATTTATTGTAGAGGATATACGAGTAAGGGATGATAATAAATGCAATGATGCATACCTTGTATATGTACCAGAATTTTCTGCCAAAAAACATTGTCAGTAATTGAACTCCTACCGTTTGAATGACGATCGATCCGGATGAAACCAGGTTGAACTTCAAGAAATTTGGCACATAAGATTTCATCGAATGATCAAGTTTTTTGTGTGAAAAACTCCAGAAGTTATTCAAGAAGAAGTTTGAGATAATCGAAATTTCCGTACTGATCAGTGTTGCGATCCAAACCTGCAAGGCCAATTTTTCTATCCCGATGTATGATATTCCAAAGTCAATAGTGAAACCGATCAGCCCGACCATTGCGTATTTGATAAATGACGAATGGAAAAGAACATAAAAGAGTGTTTGAATAATATATTGAAAAGAATTAATTTTCGACTTGCCATGAATTCTATCTACAAACTGAATAGGAACTTCCTCGATGTGTGATTTGTTTTTTACTGCAAAATCCAAAAGCGCAACCTGAAAAACATACCCAGAATAGTCTTTGACCTGGCTGATTGCGTTTTTGATGAGCCATGATTTAATTGCTCTGTATCCACTTGTCCAGTCAGTAATCCGCAGTTTCATAAAAGCAAATCTTACATACAAGTTTGCAGCGGTGGAGTAGATCTTGCGCTGAATCGGCCAATTCTTTGGAATAGACCCACCTTTCATATAGCGAGAGCCAATAACAAAATCAGCACCTTGTTCTATTTTGTGAACAAAATGAGGAATCTCTTTGGGGTTATGTGACATGTCTGCATCCATTTCAAAGATGAGATAGGGATTTAGCCTTTCAAGCGCGCTTGTAAATCCCTGAACATATGCTTTTCCTAACCCTTCTTTTTTTGTCCGGAGTAGATGAAGTTTTGGATATTTTTCGATGAGCGCAAGAACAATTGATTGAGTCTGATCAGGTGAGTTGCTGTCGACGACAATGACGTGTATTTCCCAGTTTGGAAGTTTTTTCTCGTTTGCAAAGATCCCTTCAATCAACCTAAGGATATTTTTTTCCTCATTATAGGTGGGCAAAATAACAACTAGTTTTCTCATAGGATATTTTTCTTGCAATAATCAATCATTTTACCAAGCCCCTCCTCTAATTTTATATGAGGTTGCCAATCTAGAATTTTCTGGGCTTGTGTAATATCAGGCTTTCTTTTTTTGGGATCGTCCTGCGGTAGTTTTTCGCTAAAGACAATAAGACTCTTTGATTTGGTGATTTTTTTAATCATTTCCGCATATTCTAGAACAGTATGTTCATTGGTTGAGCCAAGATTGATTATCTCACCTCGTGTGTTTGGTAAAAACATTAAGCGGTTCAACCCGTCTATCATATCATCAACATAACAGAGAGATCTAGTTTGCTGTCCGTCCCCAAAGACAGTGATTGGTCTCCCTTGTAGGGCCTCCAGGATAAAGGTGATGATCATTCTCATATCATCCTTGAGCATTTTCGGTCCATACGTATTGAAGATTCGAGCAATTCTTATATCGATCTTATATTTTCTGAAAAAATGAAACGTAATTGTTTCTCCAAAGCGTTTGGCTTCGTCATATACCGAGCGTGGTCCAACCGCTGAAACATTTCCGAAGTATGTTTCTTTTTGTGGATGTTCCAAAGGGTCGCCATACACTTCTGATGAAGAAGCGAATAAAAACTTGGCTTCATTTTGCATGACGAATTTAAGTAGTTCAAGCGTGCCTATCGTGTTGACCAACATGGTTTCCATCGGAAGATTGTGATAGCTCAATAGACTATGATGATTTGGAGATGCGGGTGAGGCGAGATGGAAAACTGCGTCTGCATGCATATTTTGCGCTAGAGGTAGGGTAACATCGTGTTTTAAAAGTATGAATTTTTTATCCTTCTTAAAGTGATTAACATTTTTTTCAGAACCTGTTATCAAGTTGTCGACGCAGATGACTTCATGACCTTCCATAAGTAATTTTTCACAAAGGTGTGAACCTATGAAACCTGCACCGCCAGCCACTAATATTTTCATACTTATCGTGTTGGTTGTCTCCCTATGGAATAATAGCTAAATCCGAGCCCCTTCATAAGAGCCGGATCATAGATATTTCTCCCATCAAAAACTATTGGTTTTTTTAACAAAGACTTTATTTTTCGTAAATCAGCCTGCTTAAATTCATTCCACTCGGTAAGAACGACCAGGGCAGAGCTGTTTTTTACTGCCTCATAGGGATCGTCAAAATAGATTAACTTTGAGCCGAAAAGATTATTAATATTCGATGTAGCTGCAGGATCATACACTGAGAGGGAAAATTTTTGCTCCAATAGACGATTTAAGACAAAGAGAGAGGGAGCTTCTCTTATATCGTCGGTGTTCGGTTTGAATGAAAGTCCCCAAATAGCAAGGTTTTTTTCTCCCTTCATGACATCGATAATCTTACGCGCGAAGTTTTCTTTCGCGATAGCATTAACTCTCTCAACTGCATCCAGAAGGGTAGTGTCGAGATTTAAGGCTTGCCCTATTTTTATTAATGCTTTGACGTCTTTGGGAAAACATGATCCTCCGTAGCCTACTCCCGGATCCATGAAAATCCTACCGATTCGTTTATCCAACCCTACTGCATCGAGTACCTTCTCTACATCTGCACCTGTTTTTTCGCAATAGAACGAAATAAGATTTGCGAAAGAGATTTTGGTCGCAAGCATTGCATTGGAAGTATATTTTATGAGTTCTGCCGAAGCAAGGTCTGTAATTACTCTTTTTCCATCGATTGGTTTATGAAGTTGCATGAGTATGTTTTTAGCTCTATCCGAGTCAGACCCTATCACTACTCTGTCAGGATTAAGTGAGTCATAAATTGCTGTCCCTTCTCGGAGGAATTCAGGGCAGGAAGCCACTGCAACATGTGTTTTTTTTGGCTTTAATTTATTTAAAATTTTTTCAATTCTCGCATTTGTCCCGACAGGAACAGTACTTTTACAGGAAACAATGGTTATTTTTTTCTCGAGGTTCTGTGAAACTTTTTCCGCTACAGCAAATACCGTTGATAGATCTGCTTCTCCATTTTTTTTTGGGGGAGTACCGACCGCAATAAATACCACATCAGATTCACCAATAGGTGTAGTGTATTCCGAAGTAAAATGAATTCTTTTGGCATTCAGATTTTTTAAAAGGAGTTCTTTCAGGCCAGGTTCATAAATAATGGGATCACCATTCTTCAGTCGATTTATTTTTTCTGGAGTGTGCCCTATGACCCAGACCTTGTTACCAAAGTCTGCAAATACACATGCAGTCACCAAACCTACGTATCCATGACCTATGAAAGTAATTGTCATAAGGAATAATCATACAATACTAACTCCTAATTTCCAATATCGAGCGAATGAACTCGATCAAAGATTCCGAAGTTGCTTCGCGACTTCATCCAGTCCATCCTGAAATTTTTTCATTTTGTGAAAATTATTTTTTTTACTGCGAATATCAGAGTATTGTGATCTTTGAGCTTTTCCTTCGGAGTACTGAGAAAATGTTGTAGGAATAATAAGACTCTCGTCCAAGTGGAATGTTCGTGCGATCATTTTTCCAATAGTAAATGGAGAAAAACTATCCTGACCTACTACGTGAAATATTTGTGGTGAAAAATGCAAAAAAAGGTATTTCATGGAATAGGCAATATCATCGATGAAGGTGGGTGTCATGATGGAGTCTGACATAAGTCGGATTTCTTTTTTTTCTACAAGTACTTGTTTTATCCTTTTTACAAAATCGGGTTTTGCAGGGTGTGTCGATCGATAAGGATAAGAAAATCGTACGATCATAGATGAATTTTTTACGAGTTGTTCGCCTTCGTACTTTGTTTTTGCATAATAAGAGAGTGGGTAAGGAATACTATCTTCAAAATACGGATCATGTTTTTTTCCATCAAATACGAAATCAGTTGAGACAAATATAAACTTTTTCTTTTTCTTCAAAACTGCATCCAGGATTATGTTAGTACCCTCGACGTTTATGTGATGACATAATTTTTTCTCCTTCTCCGCCTGGTCAACGTTCGTATATGCCGCAAGGTGAAAGAAAATATCAAAATCGATCTTACTAATAACCTCAGTAACTTTATCCCTATTAGTAATATCGAAATCAGGAAGCTCCAGTTCGATGAAAGTAAAATCTCCTTTTAAAAGTTCGACAATTCTTGAGCCGATGAGCCCCTTACTACCGGTAATTGCAATGTTAACCATATTGAGTTTTGTAATATTTTTTATATTCGCCGCTTTTTATTCGTTTCCACCAATCCTGGTTTTTTCTATACCAATCTATAGTTTTTTCGAGCGCTTCGTCAAAGGAATGTCGAGGCTTCCAACCTAAGTCCCGTTTCATTTTCGACCAATCAATCGCATATTTTCTATCATGCCCAGGTCTATCTTTCACGAATTGCAGGTGGCTTTCATCTTTTCCCATCATCTTTAAAATTCGCCTAATAACTTCTTTATTAGGAATATCTTCGTTGAGGCCTCCGACGAAATATGTTTCTCCGACTTTTCCTTTATGCAGAATTAAATCTAGTGCCTCACAGTGGTCCTCGACATACAACCAATCTCTCACGTATAGGCCATCTCCATAAACAGGCACTTTCATTCCTTCCAAAATATTGCTAATTGCGAGAGAGATCAACTTCTCAGGAAATTGATACGGACCAAAATTGTTAGAACAGTTAGAGATGGTAGTAGGCAGATTATAGGTTGTCGCGTATGCTCTAACAAGATGATCTGATGAAGCTTTTGAAGCAGAATATGGGCTTCGGGGATCATATTTAGTATCTTCATTAAATTTATCACTGGAATCAAGTGGAAGAGCGCCAAAGACTTCATCGGTCGAGATATGATGGAATCTCGCCACTTTGTTTTTTAGAGCAGACTCCAAAAGGATGTAGGTTCCTTCAATATTAGTTTTAATAAAAGGTGCAGGATCAAGGATTGATCTATCGACATGAGATTCAGCGGCAAAATGAACTATGGTATCAATGTTGCTGGTTAACTGGTTAACTAGTTGCAGGTTACAAATATCGCCTTGGACAAATGAATAATTGGGATTTTTTTCGCTGTTTACGAGATTCTCGAGATTTCCTGCATAAGTAAGTTTGTCCAAATTGATAATCTTATCTTGAGGATATTTTTTAAGCCAGTACAGGATGAAATTTGAGCCGATGAATCCGGCTCCTCCCGTTACCAGTAATTTCATAGCTTTCATTCTAACAAAAAACAGTCTGAGTAGCTATAATATGACCATGCAGAATAGACATATAGCCGTAACGCTAGAGTGTTTTGTAAGAAAAAAGGGTAAATATCTTATGCTCCATAGAAGCAAGGATAAAAAAATATTGCCAGGAGTGTGGATGGCTCCGGGTGGACATAGGGAATTTAATGAAGGGCTTTTCGCATGTGCAAGAAGAGAAATATTTGAAGAAACTGGTTTACGAATAAAGAATCTTCAGATAAAGGCCCAGGGAAATGCATATCTGCACGATGTAGATAAAGAGTTTTATTTTCATTTTGTTTTTGCAGACTATGCAGGAGGGAAACTAAAACAAAATAAAAAGGACGGAGACTTAATTTGGCTGACCCCCAAAGAAATTATGAAATTGGACAATGTACTTACCGAGATAAAAGAAGTTGCGCCATATATATTTAAGAAAGACAAAAAAGTACTATCATATAAAGCAGTTTACGAAACAGGGAATAAACTTTCCTCTTTAGAGATTGAAAAACCTTAATGAAAAAATCAGTGATAAAACCCATAAATTACAAGCTAATATTCGAACCTGATTTGAAGAAATTCAGTTTCAAGGGAAATGAAATATTGTTGTTTGAAGTCGTCGATCCGACTAAAAAAATTGAATTAGATCTTGTGGAATTGAAGATAACTGATTGTCGATTACAAATTAATCAGAGAAATAAAATTGATTCATATCAGACTGATAAACAAAAAGAGAAACTTACTATTTTTCTTTCACAGAAATTAGAACCTGGTATATATGAGCTTTTTATCGAATTTACGGGAATTTTAAACGATAAGTTGGCCGGTTTTTATCGAAGTAAATATAGCGACAAGGGAAAAGAAAAATATATTGCTACCACTCAATTCGAGGCCGCAGATGCAAAACGGGCTTTTCCATGTGTTGATCACCCGGCATACAAGGGAACGTTTGATGTTTCATTCATCATTGATAAAAACCTTTCCGCTCTTTCAAACACCTTGCCTAAAAGAGTTATTAATTTAAAACGTCAGGCCAACCTAAATTCGACCTCGCAGGTCAAACGTGGGGCATGGCAAAGGGCCCGAATGGGGAAAAAAATGGTGATTTTCGAAAGGACGCCACTCATGTCTACTTACCTTCTCTATTTGGGAGTCGGGGAATTTGAATTTATTGAAGATAAGTATAGGGATATACTACTTCGTGTTGTAACGACTCCAGGAAAAAAAGAATATGGCAAATTCGCGCTCGATTGCAGCAAAAAATTCCTCAAGTTTTATGAAGAATATTTTGATTATCCTTATCCCTTAAAAAAATTAGACTTGATAGCGGTACCGGATTTTGCTTCGGGAGCGATGGAGAATTGGGGTGCGATTACATTTAGAGAAAATGCCTTGCTGCTTTATCCGAACTTAAGTTCGCGCGCAACAATGGAAAGAATTGCTGAGGTAGTAGCGCATGAATTAGTCCACCAATGGTTTGGAAATCTGGTTACGATGAAGTGGTGGGATGATCTCTGGCTGAACGAAAGCTTTGCAACCTATATGGCATACAAGGCCCTTGATAAATTTTGGCCTGAGTGGAAAGTGTGGTCAGGCTACCTCACCTATGCTGTTTTTGGAGCAATGTCCCTCGATGGTTTAAAATCTACCAGGTCGATTCATGCAAAAGTCTTGAATCCGCACGAAATCGATGAACTCTTTGACGAAATTGCATATGAAAAAGGAGGGAGTATTTTACGGATGATACACGAATATCTTGGCCCCAAGGTGTATAGAGACGGATTGCGAAACTATATAAGAAAATTTGAGTACGCAAATGCTGAGGCAGATGATCTCTGGAGCTCCCTACAAGATGCTTCACGTAAACCCGTAAAAGAAATCATGAGGAAATATGTTTTGCAAAAAGGATTCCCCTTAGTAGAGTTATCAACTAAAGGCCGAATGTTGAATTTGAAACAAGAAAGATTCTTTTACCTCGATTATAAAGATGAAAGTAAGTGGATTATTCCTTTAGTATTTAAATTAGCAAAAAAAAGTTACGCCAAAGAACTAATAGAAAGAAAAGAGAAAAAAATTCCTTTTAAAAAATCTCCATTTTTATATTTGAATACGGATTACTCGAGTTTCTTTATTTCAAAATACGATTCTAAAAATCTTTTGTCTTTAGGCAAACACATACAAAAACTAAACGAGCTAGAAAAGATAGGATTGATTCATGATCTTTTTTCTCTTGTAACGAATGGAAAAATGGAGTTAAAGGAGTGTTTGGATTTTTTGGAAACACATACACTCAACGAAAAAAGGGAAGAGGTATTGCAATATATGATAGGGAAATTATCCGGAGTGTATTTATTAATCAGAGGAAAAAAAATAAAAAAACTCATTCTCTATTTCGCCTCAAAATCACTTAAACTAACTGGCGCGAACCCAAAAGAGAAGGAGGATATCAATATAACTCATTTGAGAAACACCGCCCTATCTTCCTTGTCGTCTTTAGATGATAAAAAAACCCAGGAATTTATTAGGAATAAATTTGAGATTTTTGTGAAAACAAAAGTCCTGCACCCTGATTTGAGAGGGGCAGTATACAGTGGAGCTGTTTGGCAAAAAGACTTCTATCATGGAAAAATCAAAGAATTGTTTGAAAAAAGTACCGTGCAAGAAGAAAAGGCCAAACTACTTATGAGTCTAGGCAATAGTAAAAATGCACATCTGATTCGAAAAACATTAGATTATGGCTTAACCGGAAGAGTACGTTTTTCCGACCTATTTTACCTAATAGCAGCAGTCTCACGCAATAGGTTTGCGACTGAAGAAGCGTATGATTGGTGTGTTAGAAATTGGGACATAATTAAAAAAAAGACCGGTGGGCATTCCACCGTTTTATTGAGACGAATGTTAAAAATGATTGTTCCCATTGGAGCTGTAAGGAAAGTAAACGACGCGATAACTTTTTTAGAAACTCACAGGATCGTCGGACTGGAAAGAACATACGAACAAGTCAAAGAAGAGCTGCTCATCAACTCAAGATTGGTAAAGAGACTAAAGAGGTGAAGGTTTGTTGATTAAATTTTCCAGCATCTGCCAGCGTTGTTTTTTGACTTTGTGGACAACGTCATCCTTTAAAATTTTCGTAGCTGAAGTCATTGGACGCTCTGAGTATTCTGAAATATAGGCTTTTTGATAGCCCACGAGCTTTACTAATTTCACCGTATTCCTAAACTCCTCTTCTGTTTCACCGCAGAACCCGACGATAATATCGGTGGAAAATTTTACACCAGGAACCTTTTTTCTTAGTTTGCTGATTATTCTTAGATACTGTTCTGTTGTGTACCAACGATTCATCCTCCTTAGGACATTATTGTCTCCTGATTGAATTGGGAGGTGGATCAATCGTGTAATATTTTTGTGTTGTGCAATGACATCGATGAGTTCAGCAGAAAAATCCCACGGATTTGATGACATAAAATCTACTTTCTTGAAGCCCATCTTTGCTATTCGTTCCAGAAGGAAAGGAAACAAAGTAGGTATACGATAGCGGCCGAGATGCTTGACGTAAATAGGCTTCACATTGTTCAATTGTTTCATTGTTTCATTGTTGCTGAAATATGTTTTTTTTACGCTTCCTTTATTCGCTAGATCCCTCACTTCGTTCGGGATGACAGAGGGAGGAAGAAGGAGGTCTACCCCATAGGAGTTAACGTTTTGTCCCAACAGGGTGACAGATTCATATCCTCTTGCCTTGAGATGAAAGCATTCCTCGATGATGTCTTTATAAGGCCGGCTAATTTCGCGTCCACGAGTGAACGGCACCACACAAAAAGTACAGAAATTGTTACAACCATTTGAAATCGGAACCCATGCATTTGTTTGATTTTGTCTTACCGGTTCGCTGTCAAAACCAACCTCCTCAATTGGCATGAATTCATCTACTTCTGGCATAATTTCTCTAATCCGCTTTAGATATTTACCTGTCTTATCTCTATAAGCTAGTCCTACCATGCAACCGGTTACCACAATTTTTAATTTTGAATTTTTAATTTTTAAATCTCCCAAGTTATGTACCAATCCGTAGACTCGATTCTCTGCGGACTCTCTGATCATACAGGTATTGATAACCACGTAGTCAGCATCTTTATAGCCGCGGGCAGATTTCATCCCGCGAGCTTTAAATGCTGAAGCGATTCGCTCGGAGTCTGCTTTATTTTGTTGACAGCCAAAAGTTTTAATAAAATACTTCATACTTTTGCTTTTTTTATTCTTTGAATGATTACCATGAAGAAGAGGAGAATGATTGCTATGGTAAGAAATGCAAGGAGTTTCTCAAAACCCCTAAGGAATAATGCGGCTATTCCCAACATGATAGATACGATCCAATAAAACAGTGCTATCCTTCTTTTTCCCCAACCCAGCTCCAATAACCTGTGGTGAAAATGTCCCCAATCTGCCTTAAACGGTGATTGCCTCTTTTTTATTCTGCGGAAGATGGTATAGACTGCATCGATCATCGGAATTGAAAGAATTAAAACCGCCGTTCCGACTTTTCCGAACGAAAGTATGGATAATATTCCCAAAAGGAAACCGGCAAGAGCGCCACCTCCGTATCCAGGCATTATTTTTTGGGGATAAAAATTGAAGGGTAAAAAACCTAAAAATGTACCTGCAACAATAAAGGAAAAAAGAGAAACGTGTTGTACCGAAATATCATGAGCCGTAAATCTTTGAGCCAAAAGCCCCAAGAAGAAAGCCGTGATTCCGACAAAACCCGGAAGTTGCCCGTCAACTCCTTTACTCCAGTTGACCATATTCATGATCCAGGTCAACCACAAAATTGCGACAATATCGGCAAATACCAATACAGAATGTTTGCCAAAGAGATCGAAAACTATTTGCCACTCATCCAGGCGGATGATTCCACCCAAAGGATTCGAAATATAGGGAATACCAAGCCCGAATCCAACGACAATCGCAGAAATCCACAAATTCAGAAAAAAACGCAGATAAGGTGAGAGGTCAATATAATCATCCAGGAGTCCTAACAAAACAAGAATGAAGCTTGCTATTAAGATCCCGACGATAATTTTATTAAGCGGAACAAAGAGTAGAGTAGTGATGCATAACGCCAAAAATAGAGGTATTCCTCCACCTCTTGGAATTATCCCTTTATGGGTATGCGCCGGATGGAAGCGTTTTCTCCTGTCAGTAACCAATCCAAGTTTTTTAACGAGATATATAGTAGGGAGAGTAAAAAAAAATGAAATGAGTGCCGATATGAGAAAGACTTGGAATTCCATTTAAGCGACAAGAAAAACAATTTTTATAAAAATCAAAGTAAAACTCACCATAACGAAGAGATTCAAGTAATAAGAAAGATTTTTTATGAGCTCGTTATCCTGAAAATATCTTTTAACAATAAACTGGTTCAAAATAAAAATTATATTCATCATCAGGGGGACTATAATGATAATCCACGTATCGCCCAACTGATCTTCTCCCAGGGGGAGCGAATAGAAAAGCGGAATCTGAGGAGGTAACGTACTGAATTTCCAAACAAGAACGCCAGCCATCAAAATATTAGCGATAAAAAGCGGATACAAAGCCTTTAAGCGCTGAAACATAGAGAAATTATAGTTTATTTACGAAGGAAAGGTGAGAGATTTTAGGGAACAGGGAATCTTCGGGCAAATTTCACTACTCTCGATTTTAATTTTGTGATTTCGGGATTTTTATTCAACAGCACCTTGAAAGCTTTTCTCGCTTTTTGGTCTTTTTCTTTATTTTTATGGCCAATATCAGGGTTTCCTAGTTTGTGAGCTATCTCAAGGCCTTCATTTATAAATTTTGCTATAGTAACCATGTCTTTTTCTTTCATACCTCGAGTCGTGATGGCAGGAGTACCAAGCCTAAATCCGCTGGGATAAAAAGGCGAGCGCGGATCAGAAGGAATAGTTTGCTTGTTGCCGAATATATAGGCTTTTTCCAATGTGACATGTGCTTGCCAACCGTCGATATTTTTATTGCGCAAATCTATCCAAATCATGTGATTTTCTGTACCGTTTCCAACGAGTTTAAATCCGTATTTTTTCAACTCATTTGCGATGGTCACGGCATTTTTCACAATTTGGTGCGCGTATTTAGAGAATTTTTTGCTAGAAGCCTCTTTTAATGCAACCGCAATACCCGCGATTTTATTCATGTGTGGTCCACCCTGGTGTCCTGGAAAAACGGAAAAATCTATCTTTTTTACTAATTCAGGATTTTTCTTAAGGCCTTTTTTAGTAAGCATGATAATAGCTCCTCGTGGGCCACGTAACGTTTTATGTGTGGTCGTCATGATAAGATGGGCGTAAGGAGCTGGATCAGGATGGGCACCTCCTACGATGAGTCCGGCAATATGAGAAACGTCGGCGACAAAGTACGCCCCGATTTCATCGGCTATTTGTGAATATTTTTTCCATTTAAAAACGCGCGCATATCCGGTTCCTCCGCTCCAGATTATTTTCGGTCTAATTTTTTTGGCAAGTTTGTACAACTCATCGAAATCAACCTCCCCGTCAGGAGTCAAATGATAATATGCAGCTTTATAATACTTGCTGGTAAAGCTTGCCTCCTGCCCCATGGAGAGATGTCCTCCGTGTGAAAGCAATTGAGAAAGGACGATATCTCCCGGCTTGCAGAGGGCACCAAAAATTTCTAAATTTGCGGGAGAACCTGAATATGGCTGGACATTTACATGTACCACTCCAAATAATTTTTTGGCTCTTTCTCTACAGTAATCCTCGAGCGGGTCAACAAATTCGTTTCCGGTATAGTATCTGCGACGAGGATAGCCTTCGGCATATTTATTTTCAAAGATCGAACCGACCGCTTCCCGTACAGAAGGGCTCACATAGTTTTCCGAAGGAATCATCTCGAGTCCGTCAAATTGCCTTTTTTGTTCACCCAAAATAAGTGCCGCGATTTCTTTGTCAGATTTAAGCAAGTTTTTTACATTATTCATTGGCAAAAGAATAATACTTCTCTCTACTAAAATCAATCACTATTTTCTAGCTCAAATGGTAACAATTGCTTTCATTTCTTTTTTTGCCATTTGGTATTTTGAATTAAGGGAGAGTATAAGTCGTCTTGGATTGGTACGTGGAACTCACCGAGCTCTTCTTTAGTGGGATTTCTATCCTGAAATTGAACAAAAGAAACGTCCTCAATGAGAGCTATTGGAGTTTGTTCGTTTCCCTCTCCCATTACGGTGACCGCCGCAGAAGCTAGGGAATCGGCCATGTTTACTTTTTGTAATTTTAAGTTTCTTCCAAAGATATCTGGTTTGCCTATGTAGCTTTTCACCGCTGCAAACCCGCTGTGAGTAAGCGATATCCCAGTTGTTCCTGCGCGAAGTGGCGTTGTTTTGCTGTCTGTGATGAGTACCCCTATTCGTTTGAGTTGAAACTTATTTTTTAGATAGGACCGAATACTGTTTGCAGATTTTTGCGGATCTTGGGGCCAGAGAATATAAAATCCGTTTCCATTTGACTCATCGATTCCTGCGGCAAAAACCATGAGATTATTTTTGATAGTCAGATGATAATTATATTTTGTTTCTACGGGTGGCAGATACAAATCGGCTTCCTTTTCAATCAGTTCTTCTTTATCAATATCGGTAGTCTTAATGATGCTTCCTTCACAGACTGATACTATTTTGGAAGTCACTACGATGATAGAATCATCATGTAAGACTCTTATATATTTGTCGAGTACTCCGAAAATGCTTTCCTTATAAGGAGCGATTTTATGTGTTTTGATCGGTGTTATTTTCATGCTTGCTTTTTAAGATGAGTATGGTTATAATTTAACAATTATACATCAAGAGTGTCCGATGTAATATCGGACCAGCAACCGAGTCCGCCTTATTAAGCGAGATCGCGGTGCTTTATCCTTCGAGAGGATAGATGTGGTCCGATGTTACATCGGACAAAAATACAACACCTCTCGAAAGAGAGGTTTTTTTATGGTTACAAAGAAAATTAGAGAACTACAAAAAAAGCTACAGGGTAATGAATGTATTTTTCTGGATGGAGCAACGGGTACCGAAATCCAAAGAAGAGGTGGAAAAACTACTCTTCCTTTATGGTCGGCAGGCTGTCTACTACAGAACCCCAGCCTTGTTGAAGAGATTCATGATGACTACATCGCATCAGGAGCTGATATCATAACCACCAACACGTTTAGAACAACTACAAGAACACTGAGAAAAGCAAAGATCGGTCAACAAAAGGCAAAAGAATTAACGATCTTAGCTTGTAAATTAATAAAAGATGTCATAAGCAGAGCTAAATCCAAAAAAAACATCTACATTGCAGGTTCAATTGCTCCCCTCGAGGATTGCTATTCTCCTCAGCTTACTCCAGCAAACAAAGAATTAATAGAAGAACACAGAGAACTGGCTAAAAACCTGAAAGTAGGTGGGGTAGATTTCATCTTAATAGAAACGATGATTACCATAAGAGAGACCTTGGCTGCAATAAAAGCATCACTAGCCGTTGGGCTGCCTTTTGGGATCAGTTTTTGTTGCGACAAGTACGGAAACTTATTGGGAAAAGAAACTCTCGAAGAGGCGCTAAAAGCTATTGAAAAATTTCGACCTCTCTTTGTTGGTGTCAATTGTATGCCTCCCCAAGACATGAACAATTCAATCAAAAAATTGAGGAAGTTAACTCATCTGCCTATTAGTGTGTATGCACATGGAAAAGGTCATCCAGACGATCGAGATGGGTGGATATTTGAAAAAGGAGTAAGCGAAGACGCATACGTCAGATACGCAAAAAAATGGGTGAGTAACGGTGCACAGATAATAGGTGGATGTTGTGGAACAACTCCGCAGTATATCAAAAAAATTTCGCTCGGTTTGTAATATTCAACTATGTCTTTTGACGGCCAAGTAAGACAATTCATTCCAGGTCACGAGAGAGAACTTTTAAATACTCCTCTTGGACTGCATGTATCGGCGATGCTTGGACTAGGTAGAGATGAGTCAGTGTCGCATTTATTTATGACTGAATTTGGGCCAGAAGACGGCTGGAGTCTTTTGATGAGAGAAGCTATAGAAAATGTTGCAGATACGGGAGTATTTGATTCGGGAAGATTTCTTGATTTGGGTATAGGGGATGGTCGAAATGTCCGAAAAGCCGCACATTTGTCCATTGCTCGAGGAGTGCGGAATATACAGATGGTTGGGGTTGACAAAGATGGTTGGAAATTGGCTTTGTCTTATAGAAATTTTACATCTGACTCACTTTTGAAAAAATACGTTGGTCAACATGATAATTTACATCTGTATGAAGCTGATGCAGTAGATTACATATTACGTAATGGTAAAGGATACTCCGGTACCGCTTTTATTTGTTTGCCTCAATCTGAAGGTAGTAATGGTGAAGGGACGACATCTGATATTGACAGACCGTGGCCTTCTCATCAAGATTTTGATAGAGAATGGGCTCAGTATGCTTTTAGATTAAACGCGGCAGTTCTTACAAGATTAAGACAAACTTGTGGAGCGGACACAAAAGCCTTACTTACATTAAGTGGTCGAATACCTTCTCAAATAAGGGACAAGCTCATTAATAGATCTGGTTGGAACAACCTAGCCATTGTTGCACAAGGGAGAGTATGGCAAGATTTCGATACCCCTATAAGCTGGATGCGAGGCAGAGCAGATTTGAACCAAGGTGATCAATTTTTCGATCAATATAACAATCCAATCGAAACTGACGAAGCAGTTGAAAAACACATAAATGGAGAACCTATCCAGCATGATGTATTTATCTATTTGTTAAAACCGAGATAATCAGTCGAGAGACTGGATGACGTAGCTGCCATTTCTATTTAAAATAAAAGCCCGCTTAGGATAGGAAGGAAGCGAAGTCGCGACTCGTTCCTTGGGAATTAGGGTTTTGCCGACAAATTGGGGAATTTCCTCATAATTTTTATTAAAGACATAGACTCTACTTTCATCAAAATAATATTGAATGGTAAAATAATCCAGCTCATCGGTGACATAAACCAAATCATTTTTACCGGCTCGTCCAGTTATTTCCTGTACTGTTTTACGGATATCGGATTTCTTTCTTTTCACGATCTGAAGTCTCAGGAAACTAAAAGTAAAAAAAACGAGTATGATCAGCAGTACCCATCTTATTCGAATAGGGAGTTCTTCCAACATAAAAATCGTCAAGAAGATAAATCCGATAGAAGAAAAGATAAGATACCGTGGTATAAATATAGGCTTCACAAAAGAAATAAGTCCTATAAAAAAAGCCGATCCGATGGACCATACGATAAGAAACAAAAACAACTTTCGTCTTTCATCCACTTCTCTTTTTACTTTTACGACAGTAACTATGAACATTATTCCAAAAAGGATAGTCAAAAGTTGTAACTCCTTTGTAAAATAGCCTGTCCCTTGTTCAAAGCCTAAATAGAGAACAGAAGGCAAATTGACAAGCGTTTTAATCTTCAGTCTCTCTATCCAGAATGAAGTAGCAAAGAACTGTCCTTGAAAGAAAACATATAACATCCAAGGAAGGTAAAAAATGAAGACAATATACACATAGCGCAAAAGCATGCGGTCTCGTTTCTTTTTTCCGGTGATAAAATAAAATGCAAGCTGGCTTAGGAGTACAAACACCATAAAATAATGGGTGTAAAGGCCGAGTATCACTGATGCCAGATAGAGTTTTGGTTTACCTAAGTAGTAAGAGTAGTATGAGAGAAGGGCAAAAAATGCAAACATCGTATACATCCGTGCTTCGAATGCAAAATATAATAACAATGGATTTATAAGAAAAATGAAAAGATAAGCCAAGCTTTTAGCAGTTTTTAACTTGAAAATATCTTTTAAAAAATCAAAACAAATATAAAGAGTAAGGGGAAAAAAGAGAAGGGAAAGAGATCTGATTGCAATCTCCGATGTACTAAACATTTTCATCCAAAAGTGAAGAACAATGTAGTAAAAAGGAGGATTGAAATCCCGAGCCGTATAGAAAAGTATCTCGAAAAAACTCTTATTGGCGAGTACGTATGAAAAAGCTTCATCCCGCCAAAATGGTTGGATAAAGAAAGCAAGAGGAGTTTGAGTAAAAAGAAAATTCACCATAGAATAGTCATAAAGTCCGTAAAGTCGAAAGTCTATAAAGCTAAAGTGTTTTTTTTGACTTTTTGAACTTTAAGGACTTTAAAGACTTTTAGACTTTCTCTGTAACTTTATACTTTATTTTTTTTCCTAGTAATAGTCGAGTATGCGCTTCAAGTGCGGGAAGAGAAGAAAAGAAGAATGAAATGATAGGAAGAAGGAACCACTGAATAAACATAAAGGGCAAAGCTGAGATTTTTGTTTTTTGGTTTAACCGGGAGCGAAGTTTGTGGTCTAAATAGGTATAAAGAATAAGCATCAATGAAGAAACGGTAAGTATGAGTCCTGACAGCTGGGGAAGGAGGAATCCTAACACTGTTTTTTTGAAGACTGGATTAACAAGTGGAGGAATAGACGCGGATATGGTAAGAACAAAAAAAGAGGTTGGCCAAAGGAGGTGTGCTTCAATAAGAAACGAAATTCTTTTTAATTTCGCCACAGGATTGATATGAGGCGTAGTAAAGAATTTTTTAAGGGTATAGCCAATATCTGAAACTCCCCATGCCCAACGTTTTTCCTGTTCATATCTGTTTTTTGAAGTATTGAGAAGTGTTCCCGAATAGACGGCATCTCCGTTTATTATTGTATAGATAGGAACTGTTTTTATTTTTTCGCCAAATGTAAAAAAAGCCTGATAAAAGACATGCCAATCTTCTGGAATAATATCCACGTCCCAAAAATTAATCTGTTTCAGAAGCCAAAGATTTGTGGAATACGTTGATGTTTGAATCAGATTATCTTTCTGAGACAAGAATGCCAGTCTTAGGATAGAAGATAAGGTGGCCTGAATGCGCACAAAAAAAGGCAGCTTCCAAAAGTTGTTATACAGGAGAACCGGTGCCCAATAAAAATGATAGAGTCGAGACGGGTCCTTTGTAAATTCGAAAGAAACATAAGACAAATAGTTAGAAGCAATATGACTATCCGCATCACAGATGGTTATGAGTATATTTTTCTCATCCAATTTGTGTTCCTGAACATAGGTATATACTATTTTACAGGCAAAGGTTTGATTACTTGCTTTTCCCGGAACTTCGTTTGGTAAAAGAGGATGAAAAGTTATGATTATGTCAGCAAACTGATGAGCAAATTCATTTTTTAGGATTTTAGATTTCTCCTCTGCCTCTTCCTCTCTTTTTTCGAATGCAAGAACAAGGTGTACTTTTTTATAGGGATAATCAGACTGGGATAGAGAAGTTATTGTTTCTTTTAATTTGTAAAGAGGTTCTTTATAGTTGGGTATGATAATAAAATGATGTGTCTCTTTTGCCATATGGTTTTCTTCTATCTTCTTGCAGAACGCAATATGAGAATATTCGAGGATTTTTTTGTATGAATACGTAGCATAATAAGAAGTTTGAAGGGCTTTATATAAAAAATATAAATCAAATGCAATAATAAAATAGGCAACCATCGCAGGGTGAAAAGGAGAGAGCCAGATAGGCATCGTTATCATAGCCCAAGCAACAAGTGGTACAAGGATCTCAAAAAGTCTGAGGATCAAGGGAAATTTTACTAGTGATTGGGCCATTCTAATATTATATACAATTATTAAACAGAAACGCCGCCACAAAGCATTTTGTATTCACAATTCTTACAAAAAAGGGTGCCGCTACATTCGAACGAAGATGTCTCTATCTTGTCTCTTAGTTTTAAAAACTCGGATACGGCGGATCTCAAATCATCTTCGGTTCGCGATGTAGTCACCTTTTTTCCTTTCTCAAAAAAGTAGAAGGACATCTTAACATCAGTAATATGTTTTCCTAATACCCCTGGATTAGTTGCGGCGAGTCCATAGATAGTCATTTGCAAGTCTGAATCAAGGTCTTTTTGTGTAGGCATGGTCAATCCTGTTTTATAATCTATAATTTCTATCTGTCCCCTCCCTAAATCATCGATTCTGTCGATTTTGCCTAGAATTTTTAGCGCAGGGTCTATCCTAAAACCAAATGACTTTTCAAGCAGAAGAGGTTTAGCCAATCTATGTAAATCGGTTTTTAGATAATCAATGAGAAAAAATTGAGCCTTTTTTTTTGATTGTTCCTCATGGGCTTTACTCATATATCCGCTCCTGACCCAATTATTTACGAGAAGTTCCAGAAGAAGATCCTTTTGCCTCGAGTTTTCCGGATTCTCTCCAAGAATGGTGTAAAAATCACGCAACGCATAGTGGATGGAGTTACCCATGGCTTGAGCTGCAGACATAGGTGTGGGCAAGCGCAAAAGATAACGAAGTTTAAAATGGAGTGGGCACAGTTTGAAGGTTTCAATGGCAGAATAAGAAAGATAGTCAAGATGAATTTTCTCTGTTTGTTTATCTGTTAAAGGGTACTCTTCAGATTTTTTTTGCCATTCAAAAAGAGGTATTTGTGATGAAGGGGATGCAAGAGGTTTTTTGACTTGCGCAAGATCAAGCGCCTCAACAACATAAGGCGAGACTTTTCTTTCTCTTTTTCCTTCACCGTAATAATTTGCAGAAGTCAAAATGAGTTTTTTTTCAGCCCGCGTCATTCCTACATAAAACAATCTTCTTTCTTCTTGGCGATGGTAATCACCAATAGGGAGATCTTCTTTGATCAGTTCCGACGGTATCGGGATCTGTTCTTTTCTTTCCCTTGAAGGAAATCTTCCTTCGACCAAATTCACCAGAAATACGACCGGAAATTCGAGACCCTTTGCAGAGTGAATAGTTAATATATTTACTGCGTTATTTTCAGTCCAATCGATTTCAGCTGCCAGCGGACTCTCACCTACACTCATCGCCAGATCAAGATAGTCAACGACTGCAAAAATACTTGCATCCTCATGAGTGGCCTCGAAGCTTTTAAGCCTGTCAAAAAACTTCATGATATTCATAGCCCTCCTCTCTTCTGACGGTCTTTTATAATGAACAATTTGCTGCAACATCCCACTTTCCGTCAGGAAATAATAGAGGATTTGTCCCGCGGACTCCTCATGGATCAATTTCTGATGTTTATGTACCATCTGTACGAATCTCTCTATCTTACTTCGAGAATCCTCGCAAATATTTTTTATTTCGGAGCATTGTTCCAAAGCTTCAAAGAGTGAGGAGTTGTTTCTTTTTGCCCAGTTCAGAAGGAAGATGAGATCACGTGCATAAATGTTCCATTCCGCAAGCGAGAGAACTCTAAAAAGGCTGGTTGAGTCGGTAAAATCGTATAATACTTTGAGATATGCGATAAGGTCTTTAATTTCCGGTTGATGAAAAAGTCTGCCAGGACCTAAAAATTGATAGGGGATGCGCGAGCGTTCTAGGGCACGAGTAAAAGGTTCACTGTGATTGTTGGCGCGAACAAGAATTGCAAAGTCTTTATATTCCATTTTTTTGTCTTTCCGATATTCCGAAATGAATGAAACCACTTGTTCTGCTTCCTCTTCGACCCGATCGGTATGAATAAACTCTATAGATTCTCCTTTTTCTTTGCTGGCGGCATACAAGTTCTTACTTATTCCTAATCGCGATTCGAGCGTATTAGGATCATTATGTTTAATCAACTTATATGAAGAGTCCAAAATAGTTTGAGGACATCTATAGCTTGAAGTAAGAACGATTTGCTTCGACTCGGGATAGTCATTCATGAAATGCAGAATATTTGAAATGGCGGCCCCCCTAAACTTATATATTGATTGCGAATCATCTCCGACCACGGTAAGGTTAGGATTTGAGTCTGATGGAGCAAGAAGTTTGATCAACTCATATTGGGCAAGATTTGTATCTTGAAATTCATCAACAAGGATATATTTGAATTGGGAGAGATATTTTTTCAGGATAGACTTTCTTTTACGAAACAATGATAATGCATTACCGATAAGATCAGAAAAATCCATCACCCCTTCTTTTATTTTAAGCTCCTCATATGTTTTGAATGCATGTGCTAATTCACTATTTCTCTGTATTTCTTCCCTTGTTAAAACCGACTCGGTTTTCCCGCTACGCTCTTCAGAGTGAACCTTCTTCAGAGTGAACTCCTCAACCGAGTCGGTTGAACTGGCAGTTGACGCGGCAAAATTTAAGTAATCTTTTACAGAAATGTCTTCGTCTTTTAACCTGCTGAAATGTTGCATTAAACCCTCAATGAACTTATAAGGGTTTCCGTTGGGGCGAAAATATAAAAGATTAAATTTCCAAAAGTTTTGTTTAATGAATAAATAAGTCTCAGCGTCTGTCATGAGTTTAAAGTTACTGGGAAGGCCCATATGTAGGGATTCACTTCGCAATATTCTGTCACAAAACGAATGAAATGTGGAGATCCATAGTCCAAATGTTCCATAGGGCAAAGCCACGTCAACACGCATTTCCATTTCGTGGGCAGCTTTTTCTGTAAAGGTGAGGGCCAGTAACTCTTCCGGTTTTGCGAGCCTTTGAGCTATAATATATTTAATTCGTTCGGTTACCACAGTTGTCTTACCGGTACCTGCACCCGCAATAATCAAAAGTGGACCATCCTTATGTGATACTGCTTCTTGTTGCTGAGTATTCAATTGTATGCGAGAAAATTTCATACCTGAATTTTAGCATAAAAAAGGTCTTGACTTTTTTTCCGGTTAAACGTATCATATAGAAATTAGCAGACGTCTTCATTTTTCGAAGAAGAAAGCTTGCAATTGGACTGTTGTAAGATATAATAATCTTAAATCCGTTTATTAATTGTTTTTTTTACATATATGGCTCAAGGTGTTTTTAAGAGGAACAAACCTCATTTAAATATTGGTACGATCGGTCATGTAGATCATGGAAAGACTACACTTACTTCAGCTATTCATTATGTGTTATCAAAAAAAGGTCAAGCACAGTTTTTAAAATATGAAGATATAGATAAAGCTCCAGAAGAAAGAGCAAGAGGAGTCACGATCAATCTTCATCACTCAGAATACGAGACCGATAAAAGACATTATGCTCATATTGATGCACCCGGTCATGCAGATTACATAAAAAACATGATTACCGGTGCTGCTCAAATGGATGGGGCTATATTGGTTGTTTCTGCTCCGGATGGTCCAATGCCTCAGACAAGAGAACATATTCTTCTTGCGGGCCAAGTTAACGTACCTGCCATTGTCGTATTCCTCAACAAGGTTGACATGGTACAGGACAAGGAACTCCTTGATTTAGTTGAGATGGAAGTAAGAGATCTGTTGAAAAAATACAAATTCCCTGGTGATAAAGTTCCTATTATCCGTGGTTCAGCGCTTAAAGCTCTTCAAGACGATCCAGAAGCAATCAAGGCGATTGAAGAATTAATCGCCAAGGTTGATGAATACATCCCAGAGCCGGTAAGACCGGTCGATAAACCGTTCCTCATGCCTATTGAGGATGTATTCACGATCGCAGGACGTGGTACTGTAGTAACAGGAAGAGTGGGCAGGGGAGTCTTGAAATTGAATGAAGAAGTAGAAATTGTCGGTTTGAAAGAAACTCAAAAAACCGTAGTTACGGGAATCGAGATGTTTAGAAAGACTTTGGATGAGGCACGAGCTGGTGACAATGTCGGACTTCTTCTTAGAGGGATTGAAAAAGAAGACGTACAAAGAGGTCAAGTCTTAGCTAAACCAGGGACAATTACTCCACATACGGAATTTGAAGCAGAGATTTATGTTTTGACTAAAGACGAGGGTGGACGTCATACACCGTTCTTTAAAGGGTATAGACCTCAATTCTACGTGAGAACTACCGATGTGACGGGTGAACTAAATCTTCCGGCTGGAGTAGAGATGGTTATGCCAGGAGATAATGTTAAGATTACGGCTAAACTTATTTATCCTGTTGCTATGGAAGAAGGCTTGAAGTTTGCCATCCGAGAAGGCGGACATACGGTAGGAGCAGGAGTAGTAACCAAAATTATCAAATAGTTCATCGTTCACTAACTAACCAACTTACTGTTTTTTGCACTTTTATATATGCCAAAGGGAAGGATTAGGATTCGGTTGAAAGCTTATGACCATCGACTAATCGATGAGACCTGTCAAAAGATTGTGGATACTGCAATCAGAACGGGAGCATCGATCATAGGTCCAATTCCCCTTCCCACAAAAAATGAGATATATGTAGTAAATAAATCTCCCTTTACTGACAAAGATGCCCGCGAACACTTCGGATTGAAAATACATAAACGCCTTATTGACATCAATAATCCTACCAATCAGACGATCGATTCCCTTATGCATCTTGAGCTACCTGCAGGTGTCGAAGTTGAAGTAAAAATGTAGTCCCTTTGCAATCTCCCCGAAGAAAGACTTAATGTAAAAAATAGCACATCTTCTTGACCTCCCATAAATAGTAGTATATAATACATTTCACATGTTATTTTCCTTGGTCCGATGCACGTCGGAGTTGAGTTAGGCCGGATTGGTTCTATTCGGGAGCCCCAATCTGGGGCTTTTTTATTTGTCTAAAAATATGTCAGGATTTATTCTCGGAGAAAAGTTCGATCAATCGCAAGCTTTCGACGATAAAGGTGAAAGAATTCCCACTACATTTATTAAGACATCTCCTTGTTATTTTGTTGAAATGAAGGAGCAATCCAAGCATGGTTATTTTTCTGTCAAGCTTGGATTCGGTCAAACCAAAAATATTAAAAAACCAGTTCAAGGACAATTAGCAAAAGCGGGGATAAAAACCCCGCTTCGTTTTTTGAGAGAATTTCGCATGGATGACGACTCGATTATAGTTGAAAGGAAAATCAAAGTAGGCGACGAATTAAAGCCTACTCTTTTTTTTAAAAAAGGCGACAAGGTGATCGTATCTGGGATATCGAAAGGGAAAGGGTTTCAGGGAGTAGTGAAAAGGCATGGATTTTCAGGAGGCCCACGCACTCATGGACAGTCAGATCGCGAAAGAGCGCCGGGATCAATTGGCATGACAACCACTCCGGGGCGAGTTTTTAAAGGAAAACGAATGGCAGGGAGGATGGGTGGTAATAGAATAACGGTAAAAGGATTGTTAGTTGTGGATGTCAAAGACGACGGCATCATTGTAAAAGGTCTGGTTCCAGGAGCAAAGGGAGGACTATTGGAGGTACGATCAGTTAGTTAATAGTTATGAGTTAGTTGGAAAATTCATGCCAGGACAAGTTTCTAAAACAAAAACAAATATAGAGAAACCTAAATCAGAAAAGAAATCAAAAACTAAAGTTGAGTTGACTATTCCTTTGTATGACATGAATGGGATAAAAAAATCAGATCTGGAAGTTCCTAAAGAGGCCTTTAATGAGAAGGAAAATCCCAATTTACTTGCCCAATATGTGAGAGTATACCTATCAAATCAAAGAACCGGAACGGCGTCGACAAAAACGAGATCAGAAGTAAAAGGATCAACAAGAAAGATTTATAAACAGAAAGGAACAGGAAGGGCTAGGCATGGAGATATTAAGGCTCCCGTTTTTGTCGGTGGTGGAATAACCGGTGGACCAAAACCCCGAAACTATTCACTTAAAATGAATAAAAAACAAATACGTAAAGCCCTTTATATAGCGTTCAGTCAACAATTTAAAAATAAAAATATAGTTGCCCTGGCGGATGAATTTTTAGGGATGCAAGCCAAAACAAAGCTGATAGCTGATTTTCTGAAAAAAATGCAGTTTGATCGTTTGTCAATTCTCATTCTTGTTGCAAAAGGCGGAAGAAATAATTTCACCTTAGCGCTAAGAAATTTACCTTTGGTGATTGTAAAAGATATTATGTCGGTAAATGCGTATGAAATTTTACAATGCAAAAAAATATTCATCATTGAAAGCGCATTACCCGTGTTGGAAAAACATTTTTTAAAGCATGAAAATTAACGAAGTACTCATCAAGCCAATTATCACCGAAAAAGCAACAGATTTGACAAAGCGACAAGTCTTTACCTTCCAGGTCCATTTGAAAGCAAATAAAAATCAAATAAAAAATGCGTTAGAAACTTTGTATAAGGTTAAAGTAGGTCAGATAAAAGTAGTTGTTCGAAAAGGGAAAGTCAGAAAAGTAGGGAAGAAGATGACGCCTAAAACGCTGACAGATAGGAAAATAGCCTATATATATTTAAAAGACGGAAGATTGGATCTGTTTCCACAAGCTTAAATTCAAGTATCCAGGAAAGAAATATGAAAAATCAAATTTCGACTAAAAATCAGCCAGTAAGAAAATTGATCTCTATATTGAAGAAACATTCGGGAAGGGACTCATCTGGTACAATTTCTGTTCGACATCAAGGAGGAAGACACAAGAGGTTTTATCGTCACATTGATTTTAAGCGTGATAAAAGAGGAATAGAAGCTGTAGTAGAAAGAATAGAGTATGATCCGAATCGAAATGTTGAAATCGCACTTATCGAATATAAAGATGGTGAGAAGAGATATATTTTGCATCCAAAGGATTTAAAGACCGGGGACAAAATCGTAGCTAATGATCAAGCAGATATAAAAATAGGTAATTCGTTGAAATTAAAATATATTCCTTTAGGAGTACAGGTACACAATATTGAGATGTATCCTGGCAAAGGCGGCCAAATGATACGTGGGGCAGGTACGTATGGGGTCATTATTGCAAAGGAAGATCTTTACACTCAGCTAAAGATGCCTTCTGGGGAAGTACGCAGATTTTTTTCTGACTGTTTTGCGACGATCGGTCAACTCGGGAACGTAGGGTATAAAGACAGAATAATCGGGAAAGCAGGAAGAAAGATTCATATGGGAATTCGACCAACGGTGCGAGGGACGGCACAGAATCCCCGCAGTCATCCTCACGGCGGAGGAGAAGGCAGGAGTGGAGAAGGCATGCATCCAAAAACGCCATGGGGAAAACCAGCAAGAGGGAAGAGGACACGAAGAAAGGTTAACTGGAGTAATAAATTCATTATTAAGCGTCGAAAGAAATAGAACGTATGGAAACAACAGCCTATATCAAAAATGTTAAAATTTCTCCGAAAAAGATACGTTTTTTATTGCCGGAGATAAAAAAATTACAGCCAAACAAAGCGCTTGATGTTTTATTTTACAGCCCTGAAAAATCAGCAAAAATATTGTATAAAGCTATTAAATCAGCTTTGACAAACGCAAAATCAGCCGGGATCGATGAGACAGGCCTTGTATTTAAGGTTTTGACGGTTGATGGAGCAAGAAAGTTGAAACGATTTCGAGCTGGAGGAAGAGGAATGGCAAAATCCATTATGAAAAGATATTCACACGTCAAAGTTATTTTGGAAACTCCAAAAGAAACTGTGAAACCTATCACTGTTGAGAAACCAAAGTTAAAAGTTAAAACTCAAAAATAAAAGGCACAAGTCAAAAGTAAAATAAAATAATTTTGACTTTTGAATTTTTAATTTTGAATTTATTAAGATGGGTCAAAAAGTTCATCCAAAAGGTTTGCGTCTCGGAATAGTGTATAACTGGAATTCACGTTGGTTTTTTTCCAACAAAAAAGCTTATCGGCAGGCACTTTTATCCGATTGCAGGATACGTTTGGAATTGATGAGAAAATTGAGTTACGCATCAGTGACGCAGATTGATATAGAAAGAGCTATTAATAAGATAGCGCTTATCATATATTCGGTTAAACCGGGGATGATCATAGGAAGAGGTGGGAAAGGATTAGAGGAAGTGAAAAAATTCGTGTCCTCATATCTCGGAGAAGATACAAAGAAAAAAGCTTTTAAACTCGAAATAAAGATTGAACCCGTGAAAAAACCCTATTTGGACGCGTATTATGTAGCCCAGACTATTGCAGAAAAACTAATTAAAGGTTTTCCGCATAGATCAGTCGTTCATAACGCGATGAATCGAGCTAAAGAGGCTGGTGCGAAAGGAATCAAGATCCAGCTTGGAGGAAGGATCGCAGGTGCAGAAATTTCAAGAAGAGAAAAATATTTCCAGGGGACCATTCCTACTTCCACAATCAGAGAAGAAGTTGATTTTGCCAAATTTCCAGCACTGACAAAATCAGGATACATAGGAGTAAAAGTATGGCTATGTAAGTAAGTAAAAAAAGTCTATCAAGTCCTTCAAGTCCATAAAGACGAATGCTTTATAGACTTTAGAGACTTTATAACTTGATGAACTAACATATGTTGGCACCCAAAAGACAAAAATATAGAAAGCAATTTAGAGGAACATGGAGGAAAATGGCGGTAAAAGGAAACGTAATGAATTTTGGTTCGTTTGGGCTTAAAGCTATGTCAAAGGGATGGATCAAAGATCGTGAGATAGAGGCTGCTCGGGTAACCTTAGCAAGAGCGACAAGAAAGAGCGGAAAATTTTGGATCAAAATTTTTCCCGATAAGCCTATTACAAAGAAACCACCTGAAGTTACGATGGGTGCGGGTAAGGGAGACGTTTCTCACTTTGTTGCGAGTGTTGTACCAGGAAGAATATTATTTGAAGTTGACGGATTAACTGAAGCAGAAAGCTTTTTAGTTTTGAAAAATGTTGCTGCAAAATTATCAGTCAAAACGAAGGTGGCAAATAAAAATATATGAAAAAAAGAGTTAAGGAATTCCGAGGAAAAACAATTGTTGACCTGAAAAAAGAGACGCAGCTATTGCGAGAGGAAATTGCTAAAAAAACCTTGCAGAACAGAATGAATCCCGAAAAAAATACTAACACGATTTTTCAGTTAAGAAAAAAATTAGCAGTACTCTTAACGGTATTGTCAGAAAAAGAAGAAATCGAAAAATTAAAACCTGAAAAGAAGCTTGCCCCGCCGGCAGGCAGGTTAAAAATTGATCAGAAATAATGGCTAAATCACTCGTCGGAGAAGTTGTTTCGACAAAAATGCAAAAAACGGTTGTGGTGAAAGTTGAACGTAAAATTAAGCACCCTTTCTATCGAAAGATCATAACTCGACACAAAAAATATAAAGTTCATAACGAAGATTTGGAATTGAAGCAAGGAGATATGGTAGTGATAAAAGAAACGAGACCACTTTCAAAAGAAAAACACTTTATTGTCACAGAAAAAGTAAAAGTTAAAAAATAAAATATGTTGCAGTTACGATCAATGCTTGTTGTCGCGGATAATACGGGAGCTAAAAAAGCTTCAATGATAGGTTTGCCCAATAAAGGCAATCAAAGATACGCCTATATTGGTGACATTATCAGCATCACCGTTAAAGAAGCACTTCCCTATGCTCAAGTAAAGCAGGGAGACGTGTTAAGAGCGGTAGTTGTCCGAACCAGAAAAGAAAAGAGACGATATGACGGAAGTTATATCCGTTTCGATGACAATGCATGCGTTATTTTATTCGACAAAGAAAGCAAAGATCCAAAAGGTACAAGAGTATTCGGTCCAATTGCGAAAGAAGTAAAAGATGCCGGTTTCGCAAAAATAGCGAGTTTAGCTGAAGAAATCTACTAATATGAAAATAAAAAAAGGAGACAAAATAAAAGTGGTCTATGGGAAAGACAAGGGTCGAGAGGGAAGCGTAGACAATGTCTATACAAGAAGTAACAAGCTTTTAATACAGGGAATCAACCTATATAAAAAACATATAAAGAAAAACGAAAAAATGCCGCAGGGGGGCGTCGTTGAAGTGCCAAGACCGATTGAAGCGGCAAAAGTAATGCTCATATGTCCAAAATGCAAAAAAACCACCAGAATTGGATACGCAATAGTGAAGGATAGAAAGGTCAGAATATGTAAGAAGTGTAAAAGTAAAATTTAGAAAGTTAATTAGTTATTAGCTCGTTAGCTATTAGAAAGAAACAAAAGACTAACTAACAAACTAACGAACTAACCTATTTATGACATTCAAGGATCATTACAATTCGGAAATCAAAAAAAAGTTAATTGCGGAGTTGAAATTGAAAAACGTGATGGAGGCTCCAAGAATCTTGAAGATCGTCCTTAATGTAGGTGTGGGAGAGGCTGTCTCGAATAAAAATGTTTTGGATAAAGTCGTAGAGCAGCTTACTACTATATCGGGACAAAAACCAGTAGTAACGAGAGCACGCAAATCAGTTTCGGCTTTCAAGATCCGCAAAGGACTCCCGATCGGAGTCAAAGTCACTTTGAGAAACGAAAGAATGTTCAGTTTTTTGGAAAAATTAGTACGCATCGTGATTCCAAGATTGAGGGATTTTAGGGGAATTCAAGAAAAAAATGTGGATCAAAATGGAAATCTCAACCTTGGTTTTACGGAACAAACGATATTTCCCGAAATAGATTTCGATAAAGTTGATAAAATAAGAGGCTTAGAGGTTACGATTGTAACTAACGCCCGTGATCATCAGAGAGGAAAAAAGTTATTTGAGTTATTAGGGGTACCTTTTAAGAAATCCTAAACTATGGCAAAAACTTCAGACGAGG
>Ga0155257_125_pt6 | contig 25989 bp, 28 predicted proteins | sample RifCSPhighO2_02_FD_106225 | JGI IMG/M metagenome (GOLD analysis project Ga0155257, IMG submission 106225) | Candidatus Roizmanbacteria bacterium RIFCSPHIGHO2_02_FULL_39_9
GAAATGACAAACGGCAGATTGATAAGTTTGGTGATAATAAAAGACAAAAGAATTCCAAACATTAATCCCAAAATTCCTCCTACTCCAGTCAGGATAATCGCCTCTGCCAAAAATTGGGCTATGACTGTTTTTTTCTTTGCCCCCAACGCTTTCCGGAGTCCTATTTCGCGGGTTCGCTCAATTACCGTAACCAACATGATATTCATGATTCCAATCCCTCCGACCAAAAGTGAGATAGCTGCAATGCCGGCAAGAAGAGTAGTAAAAATTCCGGTAACCTGCGTAGCCGCACCTATAATATCTTGTTGCGAAAGGATGCTAAAATCCGCCTGCGTTGGATCGGACAATTTATGGCGAGACAATAAATAGTATCCCACCTGATTCTGCACATCTGTCATATTATCTTTACTAGTTGTTTCTATTGCTATTGAGGAAATATAATCGACTCCAAATACGATTTTTTGTGCGGTCGTCAGAGGAATAAAAATCATATTGTCTTGATTTTGGAACCCCGACCCTCCTTTTTCCTCTGTTATCCCTACCACTGTAAACGCTTCTTTATTGATCCGTACGGTCTGCCCAACAGGAGTTGCCCCTTCCCCAAAGAGATCGGTGACAACTTGTGGCCCCAAAACCGCGATCTTTCGTGCCGCGACCACATCTTGATCTGTGATGGAGTTTCCCGTTTGTATATTTAATGAATGCACGGGAAAATAGGAATTAGTTACGCCTTGGACTTGGACATTCGTGTTATTTCCTCCTGCGGTAAGCTGTGAGCGCTGGGCGATTTCCGGAGAAACATTTTTGATCCCAACAATATTTGAATTTACTTGTAATGCTTTTGCGTCTTCGTATGTGAGACTTGTTGTCTGTGCCCCACCTGCGCCGCGAATTCCACCCGAACTTTGAGCTCCCGGCATCACCGTAAGCAGATTAGATCCTAAAGATTGGATCTGGGTCTCAACAGATTTTTGACCTGACTGACCCAAAGAAACAAGGGTAATGACTGCGCTTATTCCAATAATGATTCCCAGAGTCGCAAGACCCGTCCGCATCTTATTGAGAAAAAGGGCATCTTTTGCTTCCGCTAATAATTCAGAATAATCCATTCAAATAATCCTCCCATCTTTCATTGTGATGATTCTTTTTGCATGACGGGCAATGTCATGTTCATGGGTAATCATAATAATCGTGTGTCCTTTTTTATGCAGATTCTGAAAAATTGCCATGATCTCTGCTGCCTGTGTTGAGGCAATATTTCCTGTTGGTTCGTCGGCCAAGATGATTGCAGGGTCCATGACAAGTGCACGTGCAATCGCAACTCTTTGCATCTGTCCTCCTGACAGCTGGTTCGAGGTATGTTCCAGTCTGTCCCCGAGTCCGACCATCTCTAAAAATTTCTTGGCTTTTTCGAAGCGCTCTTCCTTTGGGACACCTCCATAGACCATGGGGAGCATGACGTTTTTTATTGCGGTCGTCCGGGGTAGCAGATTAAATGCTTGAAACACAAATCCTATTTTTTTATTTCTAATTTCTGCCAATTCGTCGTCAGTCAGTTTTTCGACATCTTGTCCATCGAGCGTATATTTTCCCTTGGTTGGGATATCGAGACCTCCCAAGATATGCATCAAGGTCGATTTGCCCGATCCGGAAGGCCCCATAATTGAGACGAACTCTCCTTTTTTAATCGAAAAGGATATGTCGTTGATAGCGACAGTTTCTACAGAATCATTTTTATAGATTTTTGATAAATGGGTCACCTGAATCATAGGTAGAGTCGAAACACTATCTGGTACGCATATTAAATCCTCCTCTGCCTCCTCCAAAAGGACTAAAAGGCGAACTCGAACTATTCGTCGATCCGTTTCCTGAAGAAATAGTGTTTACTACGATTTCATCTCCCTGCGAAATCCCTGATGTAATTTCAGTTTGGGTATCCGAAGACTCTCCGATTTCAACCACAACAGATGTGATCTGTCCATCCTTTTTTACCCTGACGGTCGACTGTCCGTTTTGAGTTTGTACCGCGCTCGATGGAATGAGAATAACATTGTCTCTTGTCAAAACAATAATATTGGCTGTTGCAGACATATTGGGATGGATATCCGAGGAAGCAGTATCAAAAGCAATGACCACCGGATACGTCGTGACTCCCGAACTCACGGATCCTGCAGCATCAATACTGTATACTTTTCCGGTAAATGTCTTTTCCGAAAGAGCGTCAATTTTTATTGTTGCTCTATCGCCGATTTTAATTTTTGGAATATCAATCTCCGATAAATTTACCGTTAAGTCAAGCGGTGCGTCTGTGGTGACGCTCGCGATTTTTGTTCCACTTGACTGTGTAGTGGTAGTTGAAGTTGAGCTAGTCGATTGAGAGGAAGTGATCACTGACCCTACGTGAATCGACAATGCAGATATTTTTCCCGTAATTGGCGCGTAGACGATCGAAGAAGCTTTCTGATAAGAAAGCCGTGTCGAATTAACTGCAGTCTGGGCTTGATTAACAACGTTCTGTTGATTTTTATATATCGCCTCTGCCGCAAGCCAGTCGTCTTTCGCGATGTGGAATTCCGGAAGCGATCTATTGATTTCGTTTGGAGTTCCGTCGGCATTTTGGTACATAGAGTTTTGCGCAATGTTCATAAACGTATCCCAATCGGTAAACATAGAGGATTGAAGTGAGTAGAGATTTGCTTTTGCAGAATTGAGGATATTTTGAGCAGACTGGTAGCTCGCCAAAGCTTGTGTCGAATTTTGTTGGCCGGATAAATCAAGATCTATTTCGGCTATCTTATCTCCAACTTTTACTAAATCTCCGTCTTTTACATACAGCTCTGAAACTACTCCGGTTGCTTGAGTCGTCACCGAACTGTTATTTGTCGAAGAAACTTGGCCTGAGGCCGAGATAGAAACGACAAGCGTTCCTCTTTCTGCCTGTGTCGTCTCATATTGAACTTGTTGGTTTTTGCTCCCAAGAAGCTTTGTCGAAACAAGCCAACCGATTCCAAATAAAATGATCACTATAAAAACCTTTACCAATAGCGATCTTTGCAAAAACCAGTTTTTAAAAGAAATAATTTTTCGGAAAATTGATTTCATCATATAGATAACTCGTCGTTCCCAAACCAATACAAAATAACAAGTGAATCTGAAAACTTACTGAATATATTTAAATCCCAACCAACAACTCAACAAGTTACAAATAAATCTCAAAATTCAAATCCCAAAAAAATAAATGTTTGGATATTGAATCATTTGAGATTTGAAATTTGTTTGGAATACTTGTTAGTTGTGAATTGGAATTTATTTTAGTGGTAATTTCACTATAAACGTTGATCCTTTTTTTTCTTTGCTTTCGACCGAAATCGATCCCTTGTGGAGGTGAACAATCTCATTCGCTATGGCCAAGCCCAGTCCATAGCCTTTAGTTGAACTTGCCCGCGATTTGTCCACCCGGTAAAATCGTTCGAAGATATGAGGAAGTTCTTTTTCGCTGATGCCGATTCCCTCATCTTTTATTTTTATCACTGCATGCGAATCTTCTTTTTCAGATGAAACAGTAATGATTTTATTATTCGGGCTATATTTTACAGCGTTGTCTAACAAGATGACAAAAAGTTCAATTAGTCTATCTTTATTTCCCGAGACGACCGCCTCTTTTATAGAAGTTTTTATCTCGACTTTCTTGGCTTTTGCCAGATAATTAATCTTGCTCATCGCTGTTTGTAAAACATCTTTGATCGAAATACTCGAAAAATGATTGAGACTTCCCTGCAAAGTTACAAGAGTCAAAAGATTTTCGGATAACGATTTTAGCTTATCGACGTCGGCAAGATTTTCTTTGAGTGTATCTTTCGCTTGCTTTAGATTCAACTTCTCATCCCTTAAGTTCACTTCGATGGCTGTTTTGAGAGCGGTTAAAGGAGTCCGCAACTCATGTGAAGCATCGGCGATAAATTGATTTTGTTGATCTACCATTTCTTTGATGGGACGAAGCGTTCTCCCTGATAAAAAGTATCCGGCTAAAGATGCGATCCCTAGAATGATGAGATTCACATAAAGTAAATTCACCTTTATAGCACTTTCTATTGTCTCTGTGTCGACGCGAGGCGGAGGAAGATGTGCCCGTTCCAGACGAAGCTTTATTCTGAATTCGTTTCTCATGAGTTCTCTGTGGAGAAATGAAAAGATGATCAAACTAAAAAGAATGCTCACACACATTGTGATCAAAATGTACCAGATGGTTAATTTAATTCTCGCCGATTGAAACATGTTTTATTATTCAGTAAAAAATTTAACTCAAGTTTTAATAAACGAATCAAAAGTAATTTTTTTCACTTCCGAGGGGACCAAGCTCAGCTTGGGGAGACTCTCGTGTGATAAAAAATTGCGTTGATGAGTTTAATAATTATCCATCACTACTTAATTTATAACCGAATCCTCTCACTGTATGAATGAGCGGTTGCCTTTTGGGAAACGGTTGATCGATTTTTTTTCTTAAGTTTTTAATGAAAGCTTCAAGGGTATTAGGGAGAATATCGGAATCATAATTCCATACATGACTGATAATCTTATCTTTAGACAAAATCTTATTTGCATTCCTTGCCAAATATTCTAATAAGGCGAACTCCTTTTGTGAAAGTTTGATTGTTTTTCCCTCTCGTCTCACCTCATAAGTTCGAGTATTTACCCTCAAACCTCCAACTTCTAACGTATCTTCTACCGTTTTTACAGGTCTACGTTTTAAGGCGCGAATTCTAGCCAGAAGTTCCTCAAAAGCAAAAGGTTTCACCAGATAGTCGTCGGCTCCAGAATCAAGACCTTCGACTTTGTCTCTCGTTTGATCTTTTGCCGTCAAGATAAGAATTGGAGTATGAATTTTTTCTTTGCGAAGTTTTTGCGAAATTTTGATCCCGTCCATCCCCGGAAGCATCCGGTCTAGAATGATGAGATCATAATCCTCGGTTGAAGCCAGGTCATATCCTGATTCTCCGTCATATGCGACATCAACCGCATACGTCTCTTGTTCCAGACCTTTATTTATTGAATTGGCAATCCGATGTTCATCCTCAACAACCAAAATTCTCATGAGGCTATTATAATCCCTGTAGTCTGAAAAATACCTGAAAGTCTTATATGAAGTCTTTTTGAATTTCCTCGGGTTCTTCTCCAGCCTGTAAACGCTGGACAATAGAAACTAACGTGTTTGCAAGCTCGAGAGATGAACACACGCTTTCGAGTCCAGCTTTAATCGCCTTCTCGTGTGAATCAAAGGAAGAAGTAAGAACAATTATTCTTCTGTCTGGATACTTCTTCTTCAGATCTTTTGCACTTTGTACCGATTCATCAGTTAATCTCTCATATACAAGAATTGGTGACTTACCATCATCCGGATTACTTTCGTCATGAACTATAAATAAACCATTAGCTGACTCCTTTAATCCTTTCCAATAATCTAATACTCCTGTCTCGAATACGATAGTCTGATTATTCACTTTGTTTGCAAGAGCCTTGACAAGTATCTTTCCTGCATCAGGAAAAATATCAATCGTTCCCGCTGCAACTTCAAGATCGGATACATCTTGTAAGCCCCTTCCTGTTCCTCGCTTTCTTTTTCTATTCGGGTGACCAAGATGTATATTTACTGTGCGATCAACGCCAATCCCTGTTTGCAAGAAAAGTTCTTTTATTTTCTCTACAGCAATAGCCTGTTCTTCTACTGTTAAATCTGCTGTTTGCTCTTGAACTAAAGGCAATTCTTCATCTCGAGTTTCTCCTAATCCAATAGTTACGAGGAGTTTTTTTCCTTTTGTAGTTTTAAGAAGCCAATCTTTATTTACTTTCAAGTTCTCCCATCGGTTGGTAGCTCCACCTTGAGCATATTCACCATCAGGAATAATTAAGAAAAAACCTCTTCGTTCTTTTCCGGTTACAACTCTTCTTACTGTTTTTACTTCTTCAACGACAGGAATAACATGATCTCCAAGAGAGTTATAGAGAAGATCGCCCACGTATGAATCGCTTCCAAAAAGCGTGAACAATTGTGTTGAAAATCTTTCAATGGGAGCACTACCTTCTTTGAGACTTTGAACATATTCTCTTGCCCTATTCCAAAGATATAGAGAACCACCAATGAGTGAAGTTGAAAAAATAGCTGGTACGATACTTGCTCGGATAGCCAACATATAGTTTCCTAAGAGATCTTCTGTAGCGCTAGCTCCTTGAACATCCGCCCATATCGCACTAAGTGGAGTACTAGCCAAAGTGTAGGGGATTGCCTCTAGAGGGTCTAGTCCTTTTGATATTCCCTCGATCCATCCAGGCACCAACATACCAATCGCTGTTATTGCCGCTGCCGATGGTAAAAGAATGTGAGGTTCACGTAATCTTTGGACCAAAGTTTCTCTTAGTCCGAGCTGCCGACCTCTTATTTTAAGAGCCGAAGAATACCGATCTCTCAAATCACCTATAGTATTTTCTGGACGTTGTATATTAGCGTCTGACATAGTGGGTTAAAGATGCAGTTCTTCAAAAAGAAATCTCAATTCATCTTCAATTTTAGGTGCATACTTTTTTCCAAAAGCAAGTAAATCTACATCTGTACCAAGATTGAGAAGACGGGTGAATTCTTCTTTGTTGACATCGTTAACGTGGGCGATAACAACAGACCGTAAACCTAAAAGGAATGTTTTATCTTTTTCAGTTAAAGTCTCTTTCTCTTTGATTTCGTTTAAGACCCTTTTGGACTTCTGAAAGTAAGTCATTTTGACTTATAGTATACAATACAGCACTATAATTTTCAAGTTTGAGCCTAGAGGGAGATTTCTTTGTACTCAATAGTCCTTCTTTCAAAGATCATTAGAGTTTATTTAGATTAATTTTAAGTACTTTATCGTCTCCCGTTTGAGGATTTCCGCGGCCATCTTGATTGCTGGTCGTGATATATAACATATCATCTGGTCCTTTGATCACTTCCCGAATTCTACCGAATTGATTTTTAAAATGTTCTTTGATCGACACATCATTTCCATTTATTACTGCCTCGTAGAGAGCTTGTCCGCGTAGCCCGCCGAAGAACAATCTGTCCCCAATAAAAGCGGCTCCGGCCGGCGCCCAAGTATCTCCTCCCGAGTTCGTTATCGGCGTCATCATTCCTTCACGCGTTTCATCTCCCTGAATAATCGGCCACCCATAATTTTTTCCTTTTTCGATGATGTTTACTTCGTCTAACCCCGATTGAATTCCGGATCGCCCGTGCTCTGTCTCCCAGAGTTTGCCAGCATTATTCCAATCTATTCCTTGCGGGTTACGATGGCCGTATGAATAAACAAGGTTTCCAAAAGAATTGTCTGAAACTGGCTTACCTTCATCCGTCACTCTCAATATCTTTCCTCCCAATGTTGAGGTATCCTGCGCTTGAGAGGGGTTTTGTGCGTCTCCGGTTGTGATGTATAGATTTCTATCTGGTCCAAATTTTATTCTTCCTCCATTGTGATTAGAATTTCCCGGAATACTATCGACCAATATTTCTTCATCTTTCAACGAATTATTTTCATACTTCATTCGTACGACTCGATTGAATGTATCCTCTCCCGTATTACTATATGTGTAGTAGAGATAAACGAAATGATTCGAAGAAAAATCTGGGTGTAATAAGATTCCAAGCAGTCCTCCCTCTCCAATTTCTTTTACCTGCGAAAGACTGGCTATAGGCTCTTCTTGCAGCTTTCCGCCTTTATCGATGAGTCTTACCTTACCAAATCGTTCCGTAACTAACATCCCTCCATCCGGCAGAAATGCAATTGCCCAAGGAGTATCTAGATTTTCCGCTATCGTTGTTATTGCTGCGGTATCTATTTTTTGAGACGTGATGGGACGGCTTGGAGAAGTTAGGGAAAGCGCCTTATCTTTGGCGTCATTTCTAAAAATAAAAAGTAGTTCAATTGTCAAAATAAAGATGACCAATAGTATTATTCTTTTCATGGTATATTTTACAAAAAATTCAGTTTCATTTGTTAATATAGAGTGATGTTTAAGCTTATTTTAATTATTCTTCTCATTGCTGCAGGTGTAGTTTTTGTTGTGGATAGAAACCAAACAACTCAGCTCGAAATTCCTCTTGTTGTAAGCCCTGTACCAGACTCTCCTACGCCTTCTCCAACTCCTATTCTACTGGCACCTCCCGGAAGCAAAATATTAAATAATAATTATCATGTCTTCCAGACCTTCAATAATTGCGGCCCGGCTGCATTATCTATGCTACTTTCATATTACGGAATCAGTATCAGTCAAGACATATTAGGAAATGAACTGCGGCCCTATCAAAATCCCCAAGGAGATAATGATGACAAATCCGTCACCGTTGCAGAACTCGCAGAAAAATCAAAAGATTTTAATCTTATTCCTTATCATCGACCCAATGGAAACATCGATATGGTAAAAAATTTTTTAACCTATGATATGCCAGTCCTCACGAGAACCTGGACCAAACTGGACGAGGATATCGGACACTACCGCCTCATCAAAGGGTACGACGACCAAACTCAAAGAATCATTCAAGATGATTCATTGCAGGGAAAAAATCTATGGTATTCATACCAAGATTTCAAATCGCTCTGGGAAAAATTTAACTTTGAGTATTTGGTTCTCGTCCCACCTGATAAAAAAGAAATTGCCGAAGCTATACTAGGCGAAGACTCCAATGAAAAGATTGCCTGGCAAAAAGCAGTCGAACTTTCTAAACAATTATTGCAGTCGAGTCCTGATGATATCTATGCCGACTTTAACTTATCAGTTGCTTTATATCATATTGGAGATTATCAGCAGTCTGTCAGCGAATTTGAGAAGGTCGAACAGCGTCTTCCCTTTCGCACGCTCTGGTATCAGATCGAACCGATCCAAGCCTATTATGAGTTAGGAAATTACGACAGAGTTTTTTCGCTCACCGATAAAATACTGAACAACTGGAACCGGGCATTTTCCGAACTTTATCACATCCGTGGCCAAATCTACCTAAAGCAAGGAAACGAAGAAGCCGCGCGCCAGGAATTTGAAAGAGCTCTTTTATACAAATACAACTTCACTCCCGCTCAAGAAGCCTTGGATCGGATTAATTCCTGAAGTTTCGCTGGCATTGGTCTACATTTGCAGTTCTTTTGATGACCTGTGTGCCACTTAATTCTTTCTTTAATGTTTGAATTTTTTGGCATTTTACATTTTAAATGCCACTCTTTATTTATACTCATTCTAAATTACAATTTGAGTGCAGCCGCACTCAAATTGTATATAAGGTTGCTTATCTTAATAGTATATTTTACTTTAAATACGTATGAAAGAAGTCGACTGTCTTTTGCATGGCTTGATTGAATGGTGATCCGCTCAAATTATGGCCACCATCCTGGTACTCGACCAATTCATGAATAACAGGAGTTTTGTCGAGTAATGATTTCAGATTCCTGCTGTAGCCGATATTTACTACCGGATCGTTGACCGCATGATGGATTTGAATCGCTCCTTTTAAATCATCCAGGAAATTCGTGGGTGCAAGTTGCTGCCAGAACATAGTGTCGAAATCCGGCTCACCATATAAGTCTCTGATTTGTTGTCTTTTTCTTGCGCGATTCGTGGAAGTTCCCGGCGGTTGATAGCTTGCGTCGATGTGTAGTTCGAGTTCTGCGAAACCACTTCCAGATCTCCCAACTGACTTTTATATTCTCTATTTCTTAAATAAGGAATCGTTAATTCCTGGAAAGGAAAAGGAGTGGGCGTCAAAGAGGGAGCGATAAAAGAATTTACCAGCGATGTGTTGGCAACTCGACTATTGTCTTTCGTTTGGCTCAAAAATACTATCAATGTTGCAGCGAAGAAAATAAAAAGAATAAGAATTAAAAAACAATAGGCCTTTTTTCATGAAGATAATTATAGATATATTTTATTGCTTAAGATATTTGTCGAAAAATTCGATCGAACGCTGCATGGCGGAGTTAAAATAGCTAGCGATGTTATGGTCGTCGCCCGGATAGGTATAGAGCTCGACTGCTTTTCCCACTTCTTTCATCTGTTTTTCTAGCGTTTCGGAAAAAGATACCGGAACCGATGTGTCAGCAGTACCGTGATGAAGTTGAAGCGGGCCTGATATATCCTCAAGATATGAATTCGCCGAAATCGAATTCCAGAACTGCGGATTTTTGTCCGGTTCTCCGTACTGATCGATGAGGGTTTGTCTCCAACCCCGCGAAGTTGCTCCAGGCGGAGGTGACGTCGCTCTTCTCCTCCAGTTATACAACAAGTCAGAATAAGACCCTACTACCCCTGCCCAGATAACACCTGCCTTGATATCTTTGTCAACGACCATAGCCCGAAGCGTAATAAATCCTCCTAACGAATGTCCCCACATCCCGATTCGGTTGGAATCAGTTATCAGTTTTCGGTTATCGGTAGGATCTTTTAATTTTTTAATTGAAGAAACTGCGTTTAAAACATCAATCACGTAACCGTTCGAACCATATGCGCCAGATGGTTCTCCCTCCGAATTTCCATGACCCCGGTAGTCTGGTCGAAAAACAATGTATCCATTTCGTGAAAATCCATCTGTATATGCTATATATCTTTCAGTAGTTCGATATTGTGTGGGAGGAATATATCCGTGATTAAAAATAATCACCGACCAACCGTTTTTAGGCTTTTTACCATTGGGAATAGTTAATAGGGCATAAATTTTTAATCCTTCAGACTTATATGAAACAATATATCTTTGATAGTTCGAACCCGGATCGAGTGTTTGCTCGATCACGATATCGCTTCCCGGATATTCGCCTTTTCGCAGCGATTCGATAGAGAGCGGATGCAGATCATCAAGAAGGCCTCCCGAATCGTCTGGATTTTCATTTGTTTGTTGAGTGAGTCCTGCAGGTGTACTAATCGTGTTGTTTTTAAGAAGGAAAAAACCCCCGATGAACACAACCAGCAAAACAACAATTAACAATAAATACTTTTTAGAATTGCTCATAAAAAATTGTGATTAACCTTACAATTATAGTAGAAATCTAACCTGAAAAATTGCTGAATAAAATTTCTTTAAAGCCTACGAAGGTCTAATTCCATATCAATATGGCGAATTCCGAGATTCCAGAGATCATATGGTTTCGAAGTGGTTTTGAATCCCGCTTTTTCGTACAATCCTTTTGTATATTTTTGTGCCTGCATCCAGATTTTTTTGCAACCTTGATTCTTTGCCTGGCCAATCACAAACGAAGTTAATTTCAAACCGATTCCCCTGTCTCTATATTTTTTCGTCACCGCCATTCGTTCAAACTTCGCTACGCCTTTTGGATCTTCTCTCAATCGAACAGTCCCTACAATTTCATCCTTAACTAGAGCGACAAAATGGCTTGAATTCTTATCTAAATCATCTGGCTCCCAACCAGGCGGACCTTTTTGCTCAATAATAAAAATGTCAACCCTAATCCGTATCGCGTCTATGAATTCCTGGATAGTCTCAATTTCTCTGCAAACTATCTTCATATTTTTGATAACTCAAAAACATAAATACCATATTTTTTCAGGTCTTTTTTACTCCAGTATTTCGTAGCTTTGTGAATCTTATGAAGATCTTTAATTTTTTTGTCAAAATATCTCCCTGTTCTCTGTCCATTATCGTCTACTTCATGAAAACGGATCACATCTCCTTTTTCCACTTCAAATTTCGCAAGCCTCGCTTCTAATCGATTATTTCTATCCTTTGTAAAATATTTTTTAGGAATATTCGAATCGACTATTTTCATACGTTGATTATATCATCAGGATTAACTCTTACTGATTCAAAACTCGCCGCAAAAAAAACAAGAAAAGATTTGATTCTCTAACTGAGAATTACTATCGCGAGATTCAAAAGCGAAGCAAAACTTACCCAGAGAAGATAAGGAAACAGTAGATAGGCTGCGGGTTTAGAGATTTTGTAAAACTTCAGCATCGTCAAAACAATAAAGACCCAGAGAAAAACAATATCGATTAGAGCCAGAATTGGCGAATGCAAGCCGAAAAAAAGCCATGACCAGACGAAATTAAGGAACAACTGGATCGTATAGAATGTAAGCGCACGTCTTACCTTTTGCTTTTTGATTCCTTGCTGCCAGACGAGATACGAGGCAACTCCCATCATCAGATAAAGCAACGTCCATACCGGCGCAAAAATCCAGTTGGGAGGAGAAAAAAAAGGTTTATTCAAGGCTTTATACCAGTTAGGGATCGCTGCTATGATAAAAGGAGTGCTTACGATTCCTACCAGTTCCGGCAGGGCGACCGCTATAATCAAAGTCCAGATCTTCTTCATTATTTTTTAGTATACAAGGTAAATGGCCATTCTTTGAGATCATTATTTGATATATTATGATATATTAAGTACCATATTAATATAGCAAAAACTGATTGTGTGCAATAACCCTTTGGACTATAATACTGATCATGAAGCTCAGTAACAAGCTAAAACAATTCCTCGCTACTCCACTCAACAAGCTATCTCTTTCCATAGAGGATTCGCCTGTAGAAACCCATATTACTCGACTCTATAGAGAGCTCGACAAACATGAGATCATGTTCAAGCCTGCCTGTTATCTTTCGGACGAGTGGGGGTGCCCACACCAGATCCCGCTCATCGCCATTCCTTTTTATCTGGCTGACGCGAAGTTAAGCAGATATGAAAAAAAATTCACCGGAGTCCCTGCAGAGACGAACAAAGAAATCATGATGTATTTGAGACACGAGGCAGGGCATGCTTTTAATTATGGGTATAAATTATACAAGACTAAGGAGTGGCAAACAGTATTTGGTTCGTTTGATCGACCTTACACTGAACACTATAGACGCAAACCCTACGACAAAGCCTTCGTTAAACATCTTCCCGATTACTATGCCCAAAAACACCCGGATGAAGATTTTGCCGAAACCTTTGCCGTCTGGCTCACTCCTAAATCAAACTGGAAGAAAAAATACAAAAATACTCCTGCTGCAAAAAAATTAGAATATGTCCGTCGTATGGTTGAGAAATTTGGCGGTCGGTCACCGCTTAAAGCTTCTGTTAAGCCGGACTGGCCGATTGAAAGCATACGAATAACTCTGAAAGAGTGGTATAGAGAAAACTCCAACAAAAAGCAAAAAATCAAGTAATATATAATATATAGCAGCATTCAACTTTGTACTGCTATACTTCAAGTATGGTTGACAAATTGAAAATCAGTGTGCTCTTCAGCGAAGATCGGGAAGACCACAAGGAAACTCACGATGAGGTAGTAGACGAAGTCTCAAATGCATTGGGTGAAAACGGACATAAGGTATCGCTCCTTGGAATCCATAATGACGTGCGCGAACTTCTCGATAAATTAGACGAACAAAAACCCGATCTCGTTTTTAATTTATGCGAAACGTTTGATGATAACTATTATGGTGAGATGTATATTACTGCGCTTCTCGATATGTTGCGGATCAAGTTTACCGGAACGAGACCAGCAGGGATGGCATTAAGACAAGATAAAGCCATCACAAAACAGCTTCTCGCTTTTTATGATGTCCCCTGTCCTCAATATGCTACATTTGCGCTGGGCCAGCTGGAGTTTGCCGGAAAGATGAGATTTCCTCTTTTTGTTAAACCCCTCAAAAAAGATGCGTCAGCAGGAATCGACGAATCATCTCTTGTCAATGATTACGAAAGCCTGATGAAAAAAATTAACTTTATTCATAAGGAACTCCGCGATACCGCTCTGGTTGAAGAATACATCGAGGGCAGGGAATTTTATGTGAGCGTTCTTGGTAATGATCCGCGAGAATCACTCCCTTTGGTAGAACTCGATTTTTCCAAACTTCCACAAAACTACAAACACATCTATACCGAGAAAGCAAAATTCGACGAAGATAGTGAAGTATATAATCTCATTAATTTTGGCGTCGCCACCGATCTCCCCCAAGAAATACGAAATAAAATTACGATGATCGGTATCAAGGCAGCTAACGCACTCCAGGTTGTTGATTATGCGCGTGTTGATATCCGGCTTGACCAAGACGGCATTCCGTATGTGGTAGAGGTGAATGCCAATCCCTATCTGGAACGGACTGCAGAATTTGCTGTTGCAGCGCTTCAGGCTGGTATGGGATACTCTACTTTAGTCAACAAAATAGTGGATGTCGCGTGGGAGCGCTGGCGCCACGAAGATTCCCGAAGAAAACTACAGAAGATCAAAAGAGAACTCGTTAAAAAAGAAAAGGAGCCAAAAAAAGAAAAAGAGTCAGAAAAAGAAGAAAAATCAACAAAATCCTAATACATCAAACAGTAGTTTTTTCTCTACAACATCTTTCGTCCTATACATTTCTTCTAAAACTGATGGGATGTCAAAATCGTCAGAAAATAGATCAATGCTGTGGGTATGTAATTCCGATGCCGTATGTATCCCTCGAACCGCTATTTCTATAGAGTGCATCTTTTGTGCCGAATCCTGCAGGCCTTTTTCTGAGTGATTCCAATCTTTTCGATAGTGGTGACGCAAAAGATAGTGGCGAATTGTGTTTGGGGAATGATCTTTTGCAAGATCTTGCACATAGACCAAGTTCCCAAGTGACTTGCTCATTTTTTCCCCTCCGCAAGAAACCATCCCGCAATGCATCCATGTTTTTACAAAAGGAGATACTCCGGAATACGACTCTGCTTGAGCTGTCTCCGACTCGTGATGAGGAAAAATGAGATCATTGCCACCGCCATGAATGTCAATCTGTTTCCCTAAGTATTTCATACTCATTGCCGTGCATTCGATGTGCCATCCGGGTCTCCCGTTGTTCCAAGGGGATGACCACGAGGGCTCTCCTTTCTTTGACTTCTTCCACAAGAGAAAATCCAACGGGTTCTTTTTATTCGGATCTTTAATATCATTTCCTCGTTCTGCCGAAAGAACGAGCATTTCTTTTCTGGAAAGTTTTGACAACTCTCCATAGTGCGAAAATGTATCTACAGAAAAATATATATTCCCTTCTTGAATATATGCATGTTTTTTTTCGATCAACGTAGTAATTATTTTTTTCATCATCTCAAGTTCATCAGTCGCATAGATGAAAAAATCCGGCATAGCGATATTGAGAAACTTAAAATCATGTAAGAGATATCTTATCCACTTGTCGGCCAGTTTTTCCCACGTCGTATGAAGTTCTTTGGCTCGCTCGATGAGGGGATCATCGATATTCGTGACATTTTGTACGTAGGTTACTTTGTATCCGATGTGAGTAAAAAATCTTTTTACTACATCAAAAAAAATAAAAACGAATGCGTGTCCGAGATGGCTCGTATCATAGGGGGTAACTCCACAAACATACATTTTTATTTTATTCGGGTGGAGTGGCGCAAAATTCTCGATCTTGCGCGAGTGTGTATTAAAAATCCTTAATTGTAGCATGTGAAATTATATCAGGATACCTATCATCACCATAGATACGGAATAAACATCTTTGTTTTTTTCATATAGATTCTATACCTCATACCAAATTTTTCAAGGAGAATTTTTTCTTCTTTTCTAGCTTGAAACAAATGGATAAAAATTAATCCTACGAAAAAAAGAAAGAATAAGTAGCTTCCTACTATTAATTCCGCTCCCACTATCATGAGAAAAAAACCCGTATATATCGGATGTCGGATATATGAATAGATACCAGTTGTCACAAGTTCATGGTTTTTTTTAATTTGGTATTCAGCCGCGTGTGTCCAATTTGAACCTATTTCTCTTCGAGCCGATATACTAATAAAAAAAGCCGCAATTATTGATAGAAATCCTACAAGCTTTATAAAAAACAGATTTGGGAATGGGAGTATCGACATACCTAGTAGTTGTATTCCAATCAGTATTTCCCACAAAAAAACGATGAAGGATTTAATGCGTTGAAGTAATGTTTTAGATTTAAGCTTTGGTTTTTCTTTATCTGCCATTCTCCCGCTTATTTGCCAGTACACAAAACTGGTGAGCATAAGCAAAAGAGCAACCGTTCGAATTGAAAAATCTATCATGAAATATTTTATTTAATTAATAGTTTTTTTCTTTTATTGAAAACTGCCACAATTAAGAAACTGAGAAGAAAAACCGAAAGCATTTGAAACCAAATGTGATCAGGTAGATAATTTCTTCGTACTCCGGTAATCACAAAGTCCAAAACAATAAAATGAACAAAAAATAGTGTATAGGATTGTTTACTGACATACATGATGATTCTTCTTATAAAAGACCGCTTAAAAAAGTCTAGATATCCTATGAGTGAAACCAAACTACTCATACCAATCCCGTAGAAGAGAAAATAAAGATCGGGCGGATACTTGTGAGACGTGAGATTTGTTGATCCTTTTGTATCCCAAAAAAGGAATAACAATATAAACAAAACAAGCGCAACTAGCCCAACCAGCAACCTTCGTATTATCGACTCGAGTTTTTTTTTATCGCCACTCTCTTTTAAGTATGCGCTGATCGAAAACAATAATACAAAAGACCAGGGAATCCACATGACAAATCGATAGTACGGCCGGAAAAAAGGAGTCAGCATAAAAATTCCGGCCGTTGCCAAGGATAAAATTGCTACCAAAGCGAATGCGAATTTTTTCTTCCTTATCATCATGAAAATGGGAAAAAGAATTGCCATCTGGAGAAACAAAAGCGGGAGCCATCCCAACTCAACCCCCCCGACTAAAAAAACAGACTGCAAAAGAAACGGCAAAGATTTCTTGAGTCCAATACCGCTAAAATAGATAGGAAGCAAAAACCAGATGACGTAGTGTGCCAGTAGGTAAATATAGAAAGGGACTAACAACCTGACCAGCCTTTTTCCATACCAGAGCCTAATTTCTTGCCAGTTCGCGAAATTTTGATAGCGCGCTGCAAGGACGTATCCTGAGCAAAAGACAAAACCCACCTCAACAAAATGCAGATAATTCCAGATATAATGGTTGTACCCACTTGCAAGATTAAAAGAAAGAACATGGACTACAATGAAGCCGATCGTCGAAATAGCTCGTAAAAAATCAGTCTCTTCTATCCTGTTCTTCTTCATTAAGAGAATTATACTTCAACATGCTTCTTCTCATTTTGTTTTCGAAAGAATACATACCAGCTCATAAAAATAGTATAACTTGAATAGATTGTAAGTTGTATAAGATCCATCTTTTGTGTAATTCCAAAGATTGCCTTTATGATATCTGCGATAAATGTCCCTTTTTGAGGAATGAATGCGAATGTCATCTTTCCTATTTCCGGTATGAATCCTACTTCTGCAAACTCATGTACACCTCGAGCCAGTAAACCCGCTGCGAAAAAAATCAGCAGAATGCTCGTGATTCGGAAGGCATAATATACCGGCATCTTCAAGGTTGCGGCAAAAAGAGCAAATGAAATAAGAAGTCCACCCGCCAACCCCCCGACGAATCCCGTAAAAATGCTTTGCGGATTCGAGGAAAAATAAATTGTCGAAAGGAATAAGACAATTTCAAATCCTTCCCTAAACACCGCGGTAAAGACCAAAACAAATAGTCCTTTTTGCTCTTCTTGTTCAACGGTTTCTTTTATCTTCTTGAGCAACTGAACTTTATATTTCGAAAAATATTTATGCAAGAAAAAAACTGCCCACGTGATAAATACTGCAGAGGTAATCATGAGGATACCCTCAATGAGTTCCTCTGTTTTTCCGGAATAGATCTCCTGTATTTTGAGTCCTAAAATGCTCCCTACACCTAACAAAAATATGCTGACTAAGACAGCTGCTCCTGTCGCAAGCCAAACAGTTTTTATACCTTTGGGTTGATTGAGCTTGGTTAAAATACCCAAAATGGTAGCAACAATTAATGAGGCTTCTATAACCTCTCGAAGAGTGATAAGAAATGCTGGTAGCATATATATATATTATAAATTAGTAATCCACAAAAAAACGACCATTTTATATGGTCGCGTCAAATAGTGAGGTGGGTGCGGGCCTCACATTCAAATCACCCTTCAGGAAAAAAACGATTTCATAGTTTAATGATAAACAAACAATTTTAGAATTGCAAATAGAAAACTACAGAGACTGTTGTGATAATACTAACGATAAAAGACGTCGCTACGATTCGATCCGGAAAAAAATCCCGGGATTTTGATCTCATCTTCCTGAATAATAAAAATTCTGCAATTGCCACTGCAGCTAAATAAAGGAGAATTTTACTACAAAAAGAGGCGGGTGATATCATTTCTTTACTCAATAGTGCCAAAAGCGATCCAGTCCCCACTTGAAAAATAAGACTAAACCCGAGATTGGCGGCAACAGATTGATATTTTTCTGGCTGATTTTTCCACAATAGAATGAATGCCTTCAAGATGAAAAGACCCGTAACCAAAGCTCCTATGATATGGAGTCCTAATAATATCGTCGTCATATATAGAGTATACAAAATAGCTCTTCGCCCAATTGCTATTTACTTATCTCCATCAATCTCTGCAGGTTATCTTTTGCGGGCTGGTACGAAGGATCAACCGTGAGAGCTTTTTCCCAATAAAGTCGTGCTTCGTCGTAAGCATTTTTTCGCGCATAACAAATGCCGACATTATTGAAAATATAAGCTTTTATCGGTTCTTTTTGGATCTGATTGAGAGCTTTCTTTGCTTCATCGCACTCCCCGATTTTTGGAAAGAGTTCGGCCAATTTCAAAAGGAGTAAACTCTGATCGGATGTAAGCTGCAAAGCCTTTACATAATATTCCAGAGCTTTTGGTATGTCTTTTTTTTCCTCGTAAAGGACTCCCAAACTGATAGTAGTCTCCAGGTCTTTTGCGTCAGATTTCGCCGACTCTTCATACATCTGGATTTGTTTACCTGTTTCGCCTTTCATCTCGTAAACCTTTGCGAGATTTTTTAGAGCGGAGGCATTTTTGGGATCTTTAGAAAGAATTGCTCGAATTAACTTCTCTCCTTGCTCTATCTTACCTAGACGAATATAGGTAACCGCGACGTTTTCAAGCGCTATGATTTGATTCCTTCCTAACTCTTGAGCTTTTTTATATTCTTCAAGAGCTTCTTGTGTCTTACCATCTGCTTGGAGTTTGTCACCAAACCGAAGGTGGTAATAAGACAGGATATACTCACTCTCACTATCAAGCCAAGATATCTTGGTCCTCGATAAAATGTTACCGTACTCTTTTGCAAAATCTATATTTTTCGCTGGGATTCGTTTGTTTTTATAGACAATACCTTCCTGTAAAGTTTCACTATCGTAGTTTTCGAAATCCTTATCAGCTGCAAAATAAAGAGGTCTCTTCGGATTCTCTTCAATAATTTTCTTTTCCACTATTTGCCTGTGTTTATTCAGATCTTCGTAGGAGCGTATTGGTATGGTTTTTTGAGCATAGATACGATTGAAGAGATTATTCGACCTGTCATAGAGGGTAACATCCGGTCTTTTTTTCTCAACAGTTGTCAAATATAAGAGGGGGAAGATCCAGATGTTTTTGTCAGCCACAATGATTGCATTCCTATCGACGGTATTCAATATATTCATGCCGTGTTCATACGCGAGACGGTTATTACTCCAATTACTTACTTTCACATTCGTATTTAAATAAGAGAAAAGAAGTAAAACACTTATTCCAATCACAATGAGTGATAAACGCGCTAACTTTGGTGTTACTTTTTCAACAAGCCAAAGTGAAGCGATACAAAACCATATATAAAGAATGAAAAATGAGTAGAGATAATGGGCAAAAAAAGTATTTGAATCAGGAGTAGATGCATTCGTTAAAAAAGCGAACCCCCACCCACTCAATAAAAAACATAGAATAGTCAAAAGCCACCAAGAGCGAAGTTTTTTTTTACGCCACGCTTCATACGTAAAAAGGAATAATCCCGTGAAGCTTATCAGCAAAAACCAAGGTGGAAATTCTTTGCCCACTGAAAGAAAAAAAGCTACTAGACTCGAAAAGGGTCTTGAAATCAGATCTCCTGCCGATGTGAATGATGAGATAGGAAGATATACTCCAAGCTTGGCCTCACTCCCACTAAGACCTATACCAAATTGTTTTCGTTGAATATATTGTATGAAACTCTGAATAGTATCCGGACGACCCCAATTAATAGCTGGATTTGCTCTTGCCCTGATGGGTAAATATAAATAAAAAGAAAGCCCCAAAAGGAAAAAAAGAGTTACGAAAAAGACCACTTTGTATCGTTTAATGATACCGACGTCATTGAGAAAAACCCAGATAATGAGAGTCGGGAGAAGAATCAGAACCAGGTAATGAGTCGCAAGACTTAATCCGAATAAAAAAGCCGAAAGGTAAAGAAACTTAGGTTTTTTTGACCTCACCCAACTAAAAAGGGTCAGTAAAAGCATGCAAAATAGAAGATTGTTTAGGCTCCAAACTTCCGCAATGACAGATACCGTCCAGGTGGTCTTCGAAAAAGAAAAGAGAAGTGTCGATATGAGCAATAATGAATAGACGTATACCTTACGGGCTTTTATATTGAATAAATTTGTGACATATAAAAGAACGAGGAAAAAGAGAGAGGCAGATATCGACGAAAAAAAAGCGCTGGAAAAATTCACCCTCCATGCTACAGAGTTTACTGGGATGAGTGTGAAAAGTTTTGCAAGAATGGTCCAAAAAGGTGAGCCGGGAGGATGGGATATCCCAAGATGATACGCCGCTGTCACGAGTTCACCAGAATCACCGAAGGTAATAGTCGGAGCAAGAGTAATGGTATAGATCGCTAAGGGAATGAAAAAAGAAGCAAGCCAAAAAAATACGACAACCTTATTTCTTATCAGATAAGATACCATTGATTACTCATCATTATATTATCTTTATGTTTTTTTTCCATGTAGATTCTCGTCAATATATTCTATATTTTCTTAAACATAGCAAAAAGTTTATAGAGTTTAAGCGGGGCTAATATTTTGCAGCTGGTCGGAATGGAATCTTTGGTCAACTCAGATTGAATATTTACTTTATTAAAACCCGACCATTGCGAATCAACTCTTCCCTCATAGATACCACTCGACCATACAACGCTTAGCTCGTCAGAATAATTCTCAACTATCTGGGGTCGAAAATTGTCGACTTGGGAATTCTCTGTAAGCGATTGTGATTTTTTCCAAGTTGTACCCTGATCAAAAGAGGTCCAATTTTCCAATTCAAACCGGTCATGTTTTTTACTTAGGAAAATATTGTATATATTATCCGGATCGATCACAATCCCGCCTGAAAAAAACTCCCCGGTATCATAAAGAACCGAGGATGTAGTGATGAAACTATTCACCCAGGATGATCCATTCCACCAAGCGAACCGGTACTCATGATAGGGATCATCCTTGTAAGCGAAAACTATGTAAGGATTATTTTGATTGTCCGCTACTATATCCCATGCATAATCCGGGTCATCTCCCGAGTCAAAGACAATGTCTGCTTTATTTTCTTTCACTGGTAAATTCAACTTTGTACCGTCTTTTTTTTGCCAAGTCTCACCCCCATCCGGGCTCACCATGTAGTAAACATTTTTCTTAGGAGTTTCTCCGGTTGACTTATTCCACGCAACGTGAATTTGGTTATTTTTTGCATAGATAAATGCATATACCCCGTCTGATCCAAAATCAATCAGTTTTTTAGCTTTACCCCAGGTCTGACCGTCATCTTTCGAAACTTTGTAAAATTCATCCGAATTATAAAATACTCCTCTTCGATAAAAGAGAAAGATTGTCCCGTCAGCGAGTCTTTTGGCCTGGGGGTAGTTATAAGGAATATGCGTACTTTTATCACTTATCGTTTGCCTTTTTGTCCAAGAAGATATGTCTTCAGGAGCAGCACTTCTTTTCATGAAAAAAGAGTTATTGACATCGTGGACAACATAGAAGATAAGGATTTGGCCGGTGGGGAGTATTAACAATGAAGGAGCGTTGTGATCGTCTTGAGATTCTATCCCATACTCTGGATACAAATCATCTATTGTAGAAATATCAGAAAATCGTTTAATTTTATGATCATAAAATCTCATCTGGATTTTGCCCGAGTGCGCAATCCAAGAAATATAGGTACGGTCATATTTTCCGACGAATCTGACTGCGGCTGGCTTCTGAATCCACTCAAAAATTGAAGAAGTAGCAATCGGATTAATATATTCCCTTAGACAAGAATATCGAATGTAAAGGGAAAATAAACCGAGCGAAAGACCAAGAACTAAAATTAAGAATCTTTTTCTTCCATAAAATTTTTTTAGCATATCAGAGTATACCAAGCGACAAGTACACCTCAGAGGTGTACTTAAAATATTTTAATAACTTGAAGGGTCCCTATACCAAGGAGAATTAAGCGGACAAATTTACCTAGAAAAGTTGGTACTACAAACATACGGTATGGGATGCCGAGATATCCAGCAACAAATCCTATTAAATCATAAGGAAATGGAATAAGAGACCAGAAAAATAGAGCATATGCTCCATATTTTTGAATACTTTTTTCGATTCGCTTAACTTTTTTCCCTTTAGGAATAACAGCTGTTCCGCTTGTTCCGATAAACCAGGCTATACTATCATTCAACGTTATTCCGCAGGCTGAAATTAGCGCAAGGGGAAGAAGTTGAAAATGTTTAACAAGCGGAATAATAAGAAAAGTACCCGCTCCCAATATGTTAAAGACAAAAATTCCCAAATAGCCAAATCGTAAAAATGGTTCTGGTTTTACCGCAAAAAAAGCCGCGATGATTAAGAAAGCTATCCCGAGGAAGAATGAGAGTTTTTTAAAATATTTTGATTGAAAGAAAAAGGCTAGTTTCACTTTGCATCAGTATACCATTACTTATTTTACGAGAGATATGGACTTATGGACATGGGATCCTCTATTTCTTATCGAATCTCTTTTTCTTTTTTCCATCTGCAATCGCTTATTCCTTTGCTTACTAATATCTCGTTCTGAGGCTTCCTGACATTTTTTATCCGGACAAGCTGTTTCAGTATTCTCGATGGTCGAGTTCTCAGATTTTTCGACCCATACTCTCACGACTATCCTCTCTTTTCCGCAGCGAGGACAAATGTTTTTATAAGGCCTTTGCATAGATGCTTTAATAACGTCGGTAATAATATTGACGTTTTTCCTGATCGAGCCGGTGTGCCTCCATGACGATAATACGGCTACCCTCTAACATCGAATTATGTAGTGTATGAATCGCTTTTTCCATTTCCCGATCACTCCCCATAAGTACATATCCATGTCCTGCGTGTGTCTGTGGGTTATTGGTCTTAGAGAGACTCGCTGATACCACTCTTCCTGCTTTAGAGAAGTGATCAAAGAGCATCTGGTCTGTGGTTTTCGGAGAAAGTTTTCCTACGTATAGTTTTTTAACCATTGTTGATAAATGAATGAATAATTGTTTTAGTAAGAAGTTGTTTAGATAAGTAAGAATGAGTCCTATTTTATCTTGAATACCCTTAAAACAATTTCAAACTTTATACATTAATTATACCACATAAAATGACCGAATGATCATTACTCCAACACTTATTAGATATAAAGAGTATACTTGATAAAGTGAGGAGATTTTCAAAAAAAAACGCAGTCAAATATATTTGTCCCTTTTGTAAAAAAGAGATTGTTTCTTCCAAAAAAACCGAAATATTTTACCGAAGTAGTTGGATAAAAGGCTGCTATGAATGTTTTTCCTTGTCGATAAATGAATCAACGTTAGTTAGCTTTCAAGGTAAAAATTACTGAGGAGTTATTTTCTTCCTTTTCTTCGTCTAATCAACTTCCTCACAACTCCGTGCATCTTTTTTTTCAATAAAGATCTCTTTTTCTTTCTATCGCTTCTTTTCATGGGGGGGAATAATGGGTAATGCCTAACACTAACAGGTAACACACTTATTGTCAAACAGGATACTATATACGTAAAAACTTATTTTAAAAAGATTTCTTTTAGTTTCTTTACGTAGGGCATTCTTTCTTCTGAAGTGGTCCAACGAAAATCATCGTGCAGCTTATATAAGTTGTCATTTGTATAGCGAGGAAATACATGGACATGAAAATGCCAGATGTCTTGATTGCCGGCTGGCTCGTTGTGCTGTCGAATCGATGTACCATCACATCTATACGCTTCTTTCAAAGCAATAGCAACCTTTTTCACGAAAGAATTAACTTTGTTTGATAGATCATCTGGAGTATCATAAAGACTTTCTACGTGAGTATTGGGGATCACTATTACATGGCCGGGATTATTTTTCCACCATTTTGGCGAGATATATGCAGTGATAAAATCGTCACGATAAAAAATATCAGACTGCTTGGAAGGCTGATCATTTTTTCCCTTCACGAGTCCGCACATCGGACATTCGTAATTATTCGGTTCATGATTAAACATTATGTTCGAGGTTTCTCTGGCCAGGGATATGGCATGACAGAGGAAATAGGAAATTGTTTTATCTTTCCATCATCTTCACAGATAATCATAATATCGATCCCCGAACGCAGACCATTTTCATAGATAAGTTGCTTACAGATATGACAGTTTGGTCCGGTGATAGCAATTATTTCGAATTCACCATGTATTGCTGCATGGGCAAGAGCCGTCATCTCACTGTGCATGGTTAATGTTTCTGTATCGGAACCATATGAAATACCTGGATAGATATTTCCTTTTTTTGTAAGCGCGGATACTACGTATCCTTTGTTTCTTTCAGGAAAGGTGTTAACTCTAGTTTCTTCTGCTGTTTTGATCATCTTTCGGGCAGTAGCCTCGTCTATTTCGAACATATTTTTCACATTCACTTTTTTCGGAGTAAACATGGAAAAAGTATAACAAATACAATACTTAAAGAACTGCTATGACGACAATAATACTAAATACGTTTCTATTCAATTAGATCGTAGGGAGAAAACTCTTCTTTTTCCCAAGGAAATTTAATCCAGTCACCCTTTTCTATCAGGAGGTAGTAGTCGGGCCAAAGCTTGCACACATCTCCATTTGCAGCCAGAGTAGCGGTTTTTAAAACGCTTGGCTTGTATCTATCTAGGATCATTTCTGAAATTGTATGTAGTGTTATTCCGCTTTGTGCTATTTCATCAACAAGAAGGATTTTCTTGTCCTTTAAGTTAATATCCGGAAAATAGTTAATCGTGACAATTTCTCTTTTATCTTTTTTACTTTTTTTGGCGGTTATTGTCAAAATGTTTTTTATCTCCAGTCGTTGAGCGAGCATTGCTAAGGGGTATAGTCCTCCAGTAGTGACTCCGATTATGTAATCAGGTTTGAATTGACTTTCTTTTATTTTTTCTGCAAGTTTATCAGCAGTCTCTTCTACCTCTTCCCAAGATAGCCTTTCCATATCTTTATCTCCATAAAGAAAATTTTCGAGTTAGTTCATTTACTTGATTTATTTCTCCAAATAGGCAAATTCCATAGTATTCCAACTCCGCCTCCGGAGTTTCTTTGGTCCTTTGTTGTTGCTCAATATATGTCCCCACTGTCATTGTCGATGTAAAATCGACGAAATGGATCCCTTTTTCAAGACAAGCATTTCTCAGTGTTCTGATTTTATTCGAGTTATCAGCGGCAAGGATGATAAATGGATTATCTGAAATGCTTTTGTGATTTCCTCCGTCTTTATCAGTATAAGTGTCGAATCTCATGTCGGCTAGATTGGGATAACTTGCCGATAATCCTGCCGCCATATGCCCCAAGGCATTCAGCAAAAGATTTACCGGAATTTTTTTGTTCAAAACAGCAACAAACTTATGGATAAGTGGGTTAAAAGGAACATTCATATGAAACAAATTATATCAAAAGCTCAATTGGATCAATACTTCTTCATTTTATACAATATTATTGTATAATTATGATATGAGAAATGGATTTTTGCCTCCTGTACAAGAAAAAGTGCTCACGGTATTTTTACGAGATAAAGATAAGCAGTGGTTTGTTAATGAGCTTATTCGAAAGACCAAAGAATATCCAAATGCAATTC
>Ga0155257_163_pt1 | contig 23572 bp, 19 predicted proteins | sample RifCSPhighO2_02_FD_106225 | JGI IMG/M metagenome (GOLD analysis project Ga0155257, IMG submission 106225) | Candidatus Roizmanbacteria bacterium RIFCSPHIGHO2_02_FULL_39_9
AAAAGGACGTTCCGATTGTTTTAGCAGTTTGGTAATCTTTTTTTTGAGCAGTTTGCTTTTCATATATTTTAAAAGCTAAATAAGGATCTGTCATCGCGCCGGTTGCACTTTGGACAGCATCCGCCCCGACTGCGAGGTAACTCTCAAAGTCTTCAGGTTTGGTAACCCCTCCAATCCCAATAATTGCAAATTTCATTTTGAATTGATCACGCAGTTTATATAGAGTCTTTACTGAATTTAAAGCATAAGGTTTAATATAGCCACCACAGACTCCGCTAAGTCCGATCTGTCTCATATGAATTTTTTTGTGCTGAAGATCGATAATATTGCCCTGAAGAGTGTTTATCGCCCCCACCGCTTCTATAAATGGATTGATTTTTTTGAGGAGTTTAATTAATTCCCCCTCTTTGTTAAAGTAGCCTATCTTGGCAATCAATGGAACGTCTCCTATCACATTTTTTATCTGCTCACATATTTTTCCACACAGATCTACGTCGTAACAGACAACACCTCCACCGTGAAGATTGGGACACGAAAGATTAACCTCTATTACTGGTGCGCTTGTTTCCATCGCCAGTACGGCACATTTAATAAAGTCCTGGATAAACTCTTTCTGACTGTGTAAACCATCTTGAGTCCCCATGATGCTAAGAATCAGAAGTTGGCCTTTATCCAAAAGCCGTAAAGATCTTTTAACGTCTTCTTGCCAAACATCCGGATCTTTTGAAGGTACTCCAAAAGAGTTGGTGATGGCTAGGCTCGTTACTTTAGAAAAATATGGTTTCCCAATAAAAGAAGAGTCATTCTTAGACTTATTTTTTTCGACATAAAGAATATGAGGCATTTGATGAGCAGGATAGCTTCTCGTTCTTACCGTTTTGTAAGTTAAAATATCGTAACCTAGCTTTGAATATGCCTCTATCCAACGACTGTTCAACAAAGGACCAGCAGGAACACCGAACAAAGAGTTTACTTTGAATGAAAGAAATTTCTTGCTTGGCTTAACAGATCGTGCTGGATAAGCAGGTATGTTAAAAGGGCCAAATTCATAATTCCAATCGTATGATTTAGTTATATCATACGTCCAGTGAGCAGTGGGAATAGACATACCTCTATGGGTCAGATGTCTATAGCGAAGTTTACTTTTTGATTCATCCATTGATTTATTTTCCCTTTTATTCAGCCAAATTATCAATCACCTCTACTGCTACCTCGGGATTGGTGATCAGAGATATTCCCATCTGAACTGCACCCTTTCGTATCAGTTTTCCATCGGTAAACTCTTTACTTTCTTTAAACTCATCCCTTTTAGGGATATTGATGATGAGATCAAAAACTCTTCTTCCCAGAAGATCACTGATATTCGGGCTTTTCCCGATCTGCGAAATCTTGTAGACAAACGAAGTCATGACTCTATTTTTTTTCAAGAATTCGTCGGTCTGTTCAGTCGCATAGAGAATGAACTGAGATTTTTTGCTTAATTTTTTAATGTGGGGAAGCAAAAAATTCTTATCTTGCGGCTTGCCGATCGAAAGCAGGATGTGTTTTTTCGCAGTAGTCAAAATCGCTGCCTGTCCATATTTTTTTTTATCCCAGTCGCCGGTTTGTTGATTCAGTAGAGAGAAAAGAGAAACGCTTCGAATATCTTTTTCTCCAAAGACATATTGGAGCACTCGTTCATTTCCGATACCATAGCCAGCATGAGGATCGCTCAATTTATTCTTGATGATATCGAGATACCATTTGAAGTCATTATAGGTCCCCCCTCTTTGTGTATGCAATTTGTACATCGTAGAAGTGATCAAGCGCTCATTTAATTTTTCATAATCATGTTCTCTTACTGCAGACCCCGTTCCTTCACCAGCGTAAGGGAAAATTAAGTCAGCTGAAAGAACCACTTGCGGGTCTCGATTATAAACTTTCATGTTGAAAAATTTAATTTCTTTTGGATACTTTGTAATAAAGACCGGCAACTCTTTACTTTTTCCGTTGAGCAAGGCAACAATTTTTGCCTCATGATCAGCCTTAAGATCATCACCGAATTTGACAGAATTATATCCTTTTTTATTAAGCAATACGACAGCATCTTCGTAATTGATTCTTAAAAAATCTGTCTTTGTTGCTTCATGGAGTCTATCAATATTTCTTTTGTACTTTCTTTTTAGAATTTCACCATTGTTCTCCAATATTTTTCTTACCATTGCTTGAATAGTCTTTTGAATATGTTTTAGAAGTGCCTCAAACATTTTTTCTTCATCGTAATTACTTCGTCTCATTCCAGCTAAAGTACAGTCAAACTCCTCTTCGGTAAGTCTGAACTGACGCAGGTGCCGCTCGTCCTCCTCTTCTTCATCTCTTCCCGAATGAATCACCGTAAAAGCTCCCGGTAAAGATTGTAGTGCCTGTTCTAAAGATAACTGTCCCGTCTGGGTAAAAAAAAGTGGGATATCCATATGATTATTCACTTTAAAAAGCGTGTCTACATTTTCACAGGCGCCGGTGATCCCTACAATTTCCGGCACATCGACATAGGTTAAACCCATCCTTTTGTAATTCTCTCCTGCACCTAAATTCAGGTTTTCATTTATCCTGACTAAATGATTGAAATGCTCATTGAAATCGAGCTGCAACTTCCGACCCTCAATATTAAGATTTATTTTTTTCATATTAGATTCCTAAAACTTTTATCCCGTTCACCGTAGCTATATTTACTAACTGTTTGAAATTTGTATAACGTGATCCTACTGTTAATAGCCTTAATTCCGACCACATATCCCCATCGCAGAAAGGAACCATATAATCTGCGATATTATCTGTCCCAAGTGCAACGGGTATTCCTTCCGGGATCATTTCATCGATTGGAGTAAGCGAATTGTGAAATGGCTGCAATACTTCGTTTCTTTTACTATCAATCCAAGCAGTAGGACAACTAATTACCATCATTCTGGTTTTCTTCATCTTTTGATATATTTTTTTTCTATATTGTATTGGATGGGCAGCAAGAGAAATACAATGTATAGCGACCACTTTTCCTTCCATACCATGCTCTTTTGTTTTGTCGCACAAGAGTTCTGTTTCCTTATCTTGAGCGATGTTGAATTGGTCAACATGAACGTGTACCATTTTTTTCTTTCTTTTTGCCGTGGAAAGAAGTATATTTAAATGTTCTTTTCCTTTACCATAATCTCTTTCGTCACGTCTTGGGAGACCTCCAATAATATCTACATATTCTGAAGCTATATCAAACCACTTTCTCGCTTTGGGATGAATCACTCCTTTTAGAACTTGATTGATATACTTTATTTTTATATGTTTTTTGTACTTGCCGCGGGCTTTCAAAGCTCCTTTTATTGCCCTATCTTCACATACGGGATCTACATCAATAAATGATCCAACAGCTGTCACTCCTTGGGAAATCATTAGCTCTATGGCATGTGAAATCCTTCTATAATACTCATCAACACTCGCATTTTTTTTCACCTCATCTACGATATCCCATTTTTGTTCTAATGCATATTTTTGATATATTCCAAGTTTCTTTGGGGTTATTGTGAAAGCCCTATCTGCGTGTACGTGTGAATTCACCCATCCACCTTTTTTTTTGATCTCACTGATTAACAATTGCTTAAAGTTCCATTCTTGTATCTTATGTTTACTTTGCATGAATATGTCTGTGTTGTGATTTGTATAATTTTTCTACTAATTGCTCTGCCACATTCACATTTGTCACAAGAGTAGCATTATTTTTGATCGCATATTCCCGTATGATCTGACCATCAGTTTTTTCATCTTTGGAATTTTTACTTTTAGTGGGGATATTAATAATCAGATCAAATCTATTCTGTCTTAGCATATCTAGTAGATTCGGCTTCTCATTTGGCTTTGAGATCTTGTGTACCAATACTGCTTCTATTTTGTTGGTTTTCAAAAATTTGTGTGTCTTATACGTCGCATAGATCTTGTATTTTAACCAATCTAATTGCTTAATCTCTTTTAATAATTTCATTTTATTACTTCTTTTGCCAATTGAAATCAATGCTGTTTTTTCCGATCTCTGCGCCAGTCTCATCTGTAGTGTATATAACTCGATAAAACCAGGCGATGCGTTCTGATTGAAAGCGCTTGAAGCCATAAAAGTAGCAAGCTTTTCTTCAAAGATAGTGTTGGGAGTTTCAACCGCAACCGGTTCAACCCACCCTTTATAAAGTTTTAACCTGACTTTACCGGTAACTTTTTGATTCACTCGATCAATATAGGCATTCAAATCATCCATGAGAGGTTCGAGCCAAAGAGCGCCATAACAAAGATATGCCCATTTAGTATCGACAATTGACTTAAACTCATTCTCTGCTCGGGTCGAAACATATTTTTCTAAGTTCCGGTGAGCGGTAACAATAATTTCTGCAGCAGGAGCCTCGTATACGCCCCTCACCTTGAGTCCCACTACGCGGTCTTCTGTATGATGGGTAATTCCGACTCCATGTTTTGCTCCCACTTTATTCAAATAAAGGATGAGGTCTGCAAGCTTCATGTGTTTTTCACCAACACCTACTGGAAGGCCTTTTACGAATTCTAGTTCCATCAGCTCTGGCTTATTTGGTGCGGCTTCAGGCAGTTTACATACCAAAAGAATTTTATCAAGAGGAGGAATGAGCGCAGGATTTTCTATTTCTCCACCCTCTCCTGTCACCCCCCACATGTTGTCGTCATATGAGTATGGTTTCGCAGCAGTTTGACGAACAGGGATTGAATGTTTTTTTGCATAAGCTAATTCCTCATCCCTTCCCATAGACCATTCTCTAACCGGTGCAATTATCTTTATGTCAGGATTTAAGGCGAGTGCAGTCCCCTCTATTCTTACTTGGTCATTTCCTTTTCCGGTGCATCCATGAGCAATACAATCTGCACCCTCCTGAGCCGCCACTTTGACCGCCCATTTAGCAAGGAGTGGACGCCCCAGTGGTGTAGAAAGATGATAGTTTCCTTGATATGATGCATTTGCCTTAATACCCTTAGCGATGTATTCTTCTGCAAATTCATCCTTGGCATCGATAACATATGCTTTGACTGCTCCTAGCTTTAATGCTTTTTTTTTAATTTCATTTAGATCATCAGTTAGTTGACCGATATCTATCGTTAGCGCAATCACTTCAGCTTTATATTCATCTTGAATCCACTTGAGCATGACCGATGTATCGAGACCTCCTGAATAAAGGAGGACTACTTTTTTAACCTCACCTTTTCTTCCTTCATAATCTGATACTTTGATGTATGTAGTATTTTTTCTCATTTTTATTAATTTGAACTTAAACTCAAAAAAATAACAAAAAAAAAGAGCCAAAAGGCTCTTTTTTATTAAAATTGAGTAAAGTTTTGCAATTTCATACTAATTATGAAGAATAACATATATTAATATTTTGTCAAGATGAAAAATATAAAGTACAATTATGAAATGAAGCGTCTTCTCATTGCAACACATAATAAGGGAAAGTTAAATGAGATTAAAAAAGGATTAAAAGCCTTTGAAGAGAGAGGGTTAGCTGTTCTTTCACTCAACGAATTAAATATAGCAGCGAAGCCTGAAGAGACAGGAAAAACATTTGAAGAGAACTCCCGACTGAAAGCAAAATTTTATGGCGACATGACGAAATTAGCTGCGATTGCCGACGACGGAGGTCTTATCATTCCCTATCTCAACAACGGGCCTGGAGTGAAATCACGACGCTGGCCAGGTTATGAGGCAACCGATGAGGAATTGATACAATACACACTCCTCCACCTTAAAGGTGTAAGAGTTGCCGATAGGACGGCTTATCTACAGACATGCCTTTGCTTTTATAATCCTGTTGAAGAAATTTTCTTGTGCGAAGAGGAAAAAATAAAAGGCAGAATTGCCGAAAAACCAATCGAACATTTTACTCCCGGATATCCATACAGAGCTTTGTTTATCGTAGAAAAATTTAATAAATATTATGATGAGCTTACATCTTTGGAACATAAACAAATTAACCACCGCTTGATAGCCTCGAAAAGGTTGGTTAAAAGAGTAAAGAAATATTTGATAAAATAGCTTTAGTAGTGTCATCTTGAATTCATTTCAGGATCTGCTATCTAAAAACAGATGCTGAAACAAGTTCAGCATGACAATTTTTTATACATATGCTATCTATCGATTTTATAAGAAAAAATAAGGAAAAAGTCATTCAAGCAGCGAAAAACAAAAATCGTGAAGTTAATATTGATAAGATTATCCACCTTGATGATAAACGACTAGAGCTGATTCATCAAATTCAAAAACTTAGGGAAGAAAGAAATATATTGGCGAAACGTGGAAAGCCCCACTTCGCTGAAGCTTCGAGGGGTAAAGAAATCAAAGAAGAATTAAAGAAACTCGAAAACCTACTCACAAGTAATAATTCTCAGTTAACTAAATTACTGTCCTTTGTTCCAAATGTCCCGCTTCCCGAAGTTCCGGTTGGTAAAGATGCATCGGAGAATAAGGAGCTTAGGAAATGGGGAGAAATACGTAGAATAGATTTCCAACCAAAATCACATATCGATCTTGGCTTATCCTTAGGCTTGATCGATCTGGAACGCGGTGCAAAGATTTCAGGATTCAGAGGATATTTTCTCAAAAAAGAATTGGCTACTCTTCACTTTGCCCTTCTTTTTTATGTATTCAATAAGCTCGCACAAAAAGGTTATACTCCTATTATCGCGCCAGCTGTCATTAAGGGATTTACCTTATTCGGATCAGGCCAATTTCCCTGGGGGGAACAAGACGTTTATAAGCTTAATGATGAAGACGCCTATCTTGCAGGAACAGCCGAACAACCGGTAACCGCCTATTATTCAGGAGAAATTTTGAATGAAAGGGAGTTGCCAAAGAAATTTGTCGCTTTTTCTCCCTGTTTTCGTAAAGAAGCGGGAGCTTACGGAAAGGATACAAAGGGTTTGTATCGGGTACATGAATTCTGGAAAGTAGAGCAGGTAATTATTGCGAAGAATGACATCGACGAAGCAAAAAAACTTCATGAAGAACTGCAAAAAAATTGTGAAGAAATATTGCAAGATCTTAGACTACCTTATCGGGGTCTCCTCATGTGCACGGGCGACATGGGAGAACCACAGATTAAAAAGTATGATACCGAAACCTGGATGCCCTCGCGTAATGCCTACGGTGAGACCATGTCCAATTCAATCATGGGAGATTTTCAGACCAGAAGACTGAATATCAAATACAAAACTAAAGAGGGGAAGACTCATTACGCATTCTCTCTTAATAATACCGCTCTTGCTTCGCCTCGAATATTGATTGCAATTCTGGAAAACTATCAGCAAAAAGACGGATCGGTGTTAGTTCCAAAAGTCTTACAAACCCTTGTGGGATTCAAAATCATATCTCCTAAATAACTCATCTCGAATTATTAAAGATTAAATAGTAATTTTTAAACAAACTTTTTAAGTCCTGAACTTTAAAAATTGTTTAAGATTTAAGAACTAACACTAAAGAATTATTTGTAGTATTTAATTCTTCTGCGGGGTTGGAGTGGGTTTGAAGAGCTGTTCTCTACAGGAAGTCAATTGCTCTGTGCCGCTGATAAAATATTCAGTTCTTCCATAGTAACAAGGCTTCTCCACTATATTGTCAGGCTTTGGATACCATACGGCGCTGTTACCGTAATTTTTTAGAAGATATGTCATCGTTCTGTTCCAAATGGGAGCAGCACCTGTTATTCCTGATACTAGCGCTCTATTCATAGGAGTATTGTCGTTATTTCCAACCCAAACGGCAACGAGAAATTCCGGAGTGTATCCTATTGTCCAGTTATCTTTCATCTCATCTGTAGTCCCTGTTTTTACCGCAACTTTGTATCCGGGTATTTCCAAAGCAGATCGTGCGCCAAACGCAAGTTGGCGGGCAAAATTATCAGATAAAATATCCGAAATGATGTAGCTTACCCCTTCATTTAAAACGCTCATTCTGTTTGGGGATAATTCCGAAATCATATCGCCATGCGCATTCTGCAATTTTAAAATATAACTCAAATCTATCTTGTTTCCCTGATTGGCAAATACTCCAAAGGCGCGAGCCATATCGACCATTCTTACTTCTCCACCTCCCAAAGTTAAAGATAATCCGAATCTCGAAGGATCATTCCACGTACTTATGCCCATTTTTTGCGCGTGCTGGACAAAATTTTGCACTCCTAACGTATTCAAAACCTTGACTGCAGGAATATTGTACGAATTGGCAAGAGCCAACCGTAGCGGAACTCTTCCGTGAGTCCTTCCGTCGTAATTAACCGGACGATAGGGGGTAGTTCCCGGACTTGCAAAAGTAGTGGGTGAATCATCGATAATCGTAGCAGCAGTATAATTTTGTTGCAAAGCAAGCGAATACATCAAGGGTTTTATTGAGCTTCCCGGTTGTCGTAATGCGGTTGTGACATTAAATGCACCGTAAGGTGGATTAAAATAGTCAACGGACCCAACCATGGCCAGAATTTCCCCCGTGTGGGGACGGGTAATGAGAATTGCACCATTCGTAATATTTAAACTTTTTACTCTCGCCAATTCTTCCTGCAGTATTTTTTCTGCTTCTTCTTGAATAGTTAAATCAAGCGTCGTAGTGACTTTCAAGCCGCCTTCTTCAACCTGTTTTACTCCATATTGATCCTCGAGTTCCGATTTGACATAAAAAACAAAATGGGGAGCTACTAACTTTGTCTTGAGTGGAATTATATTGAGATTATCCTTTCGAGCATTTTTCATCGTCCCTTCTGTAATAAACTCCAGTTCACGCATCTGCAAAAGGACTTCGTTTCTGCGCTGCAGCGCTAGTTTTGGATTAATATAGGGAGAATAAATCGATGGAGCCTGAGGTAAACCTGCAAGAAGGGCGGCTTCCGAAAGAGTAAGATCTTTAACCGATTTACCAAAATATGTTTTAGCCGCCTCTTCAACTCCATAGGCAGATCCTCCATAAGGAACCTGATTGAGATACATTTCTAGAATTTCGTCTTTAGTGAAAAGTTGTTCTGCCCAAAGTGCAAGGATTATTTCCTTCACTTTCCGTTGTATCGTCCTTTCTGGCGATAAAAGAGCAGTTTTAACAAGTTGTTGAGTAATCGTCGAACCACCCTGTAGATCGCCCTTGAGCACCGTTTCTCTCACCGCACGTAAAACTCCGCTAATTATTGCTATCCCTTTGTGATTATAGAAATCTTTATCCTCGATTGCGATCGTGGCCTCCTTAACATAGTCTGGGATCTCACTAATTTGAATAGGTGTCCTGTTTTGATCTTTATATATTTCGTAAAGTAATTTTCCGTTCCGATCAAAAATATGAGTGGAGAGGGCATAGTTAATCTTGCCGATATTTTCGGGTGAAGGAAGAGCTTTAACAAATAAATAAGACTGATAAATGAAAACAAAACTCAAAGTCACTATGGAACCAAGTAAAAAATATTTAAATTTAAGCATGAGATAGGTGAATACACCGGTTTTCGCTTTTGGTTTTTGTATTTTTTGGACTCGTGTTATCTTGGGAAGTGATACCTTCGGCCATCTTGGCAATCTTGGCAGAGGGAGTGTTATCACAAACTTCGACATTGAGCGAAACGGCTCAATTAAACGTTTCCATCGATTTCCGATAGAGTGCAGCCTAAGTGAAGGAAAAGTAAAACTGGGAATTTTGAATTTGGGCAGTGAAAATTTTGGGAGAGTCAGTTTTGGAATCGTATAAGAAGGAAGGGTAACTTTAGGTAATGATAGTGATCGAATCGAAGAGTAAAAACGAAACACTACCAAGAAAGGCGCAACAATGATTCTCCTTGTCAACTCTCCTACTAAAATAAAAAAGTTGATTAAAAAGTAAAGAGCCTTGAAGAAAATGGTCAATAGTGATTGCCAATGCAGGCCAAAACCCTGACCAGAGCCTTTTTTCATGAGGCAATTTTACCATATATTATAGGTTAAAACAAGAAGGGGCCGTGCTACAACTCTATATACTTCACCAGTTTGGCCCTTAGTACCAGTCTCTTCCAATACGTGCCTGGAGGTACACAGGTGATTAGGGTAAGATAGGAAGCGTCGGTTTTTTGTTCCAGGACCGAAACTTGGTCTGGGTTGACAACAAAACTCTCGAACGTCTCATACTCATATTCTTTGTCTCCTATGGTAACTTTGATTCTGTCGCCTTTATCTAATGAGGGAAGATAGGTGAATATCGTCGTGTAGTCTTTTGGGTTATAGAGTTGTGGAAGAGTTGAATGTCCAAATATAACTACATTTCCATACTCTCCAGGGAGCGTTTCCGGCAAATAGTGGACGAGGCTTTTTTTTAAGTCCTCCCCACCAACGATTACCTTTGCATCCACTATGTTCAGTTTAGGGATAGACAAGGAATATTCTTTAATCTGGATATCTTGTTTGACAAAAGTCTGAGGCTTTGTCGGAAACCAAAGATCAACCTGGGTAAAATCCCGCAGATTATTTGAGAAAACGTCGTAACTACCCAAGACCGAGTTAGCTTCATCAAGTGAGGAGACTATTTGAGAGCGCGGAACTGGACTTAAATAATCCTGGCGCAAAAAAATATTGGAATAAATTTCGAAAGCTAATACAGGATAAAATGACCAAAATAGAAGAAGGCTACCACTTACAAGAGCGAGGTAAGAAACATATTGCACGACTCTTCTTCTGGGAGTGTTAATTTGTTTTATATATGAATAAAGTGCCATTAGAGACTAGATGTTTTAACAGTAATATTTTTCGTAAAAAAAGGCATCCAACTATTCAAGAGCAAAATATTCGGCCTCACATCCAAACGAAAACCTTCCGCCTTAAACTCTTGCTTTAACTTCGACTCAAGATTTTTGACGGGAGTCCCTTTCACTACCTGTATAACTTGCACGGGGGACACATTAGTAACCGCGTTACCTTTTACGGTGAGAACTATTCGTATTACCTCTTCTTTTTTTTCTACTTTTTTTAACGAATATGATAATTTGTTTTTCTCGAGTACAAATCCCTTCTTAATCTGACTCGAGAGAAGGCTTCCAAGATGGTCTAATAATTTTCTGTCGTCATAATAAAATAAGATTGCATCAGCTTTTGCTCGAATACCCACCTTGTCTGCTTCTTCCCCTAATTCCCTATCATACTGCAGATCTGAAAGTTTAATATCTGTTAAAGTTGAGAGCAGCTTCATCTGGTTATTCTGTCCTTCTAATCGATCAAGATTTTCTGACTTCGCCTTTTCTGCTAAGCTTGTTTTCAATTGATCAAGGTCCTGCTTTGAAACCGTTCTTATTTCGCTTTTAGTTCCACCCGTAAACGACTCCTCATTCATAGCAAAATAAATAGATGAGGGTAAATCTTCTATAGAAAATTGTTTACCGGCACCAATATTTCCCTGTGGACCTATGTTTTCCGCAGTTATTGCCGCTTTCGTCTTGCCTGGTTGTTTTACCAGACCACCGTTTAACGTTACCACGCTCGATGAAGCGACTTTCGTGTCCTGATCTAAAACAAACTGTAGTTGAGACGTCTGGAGCAGGGATCCTTTTGGAAAGTTTCTTTCATTATCGTCAAAATTATGGATAGTTACAATTCCTTTCGCTTTCTCTCCGATTTCCTTCTTACCGGTAGTGGATTTACTGTCAGAAAGATTTACCGATTGAGTAGTGGTTAAAATTGAAAAATCATCTTTATTTTTGTTTGTAATCGGGGTTTGTATCGTCGTTTCTTTTGCTATGGATGTATAGGGAAGATATACAGTCAGAGAAGCAGTATGCACAAATAATTCGTTCAACAACAAGGCAATAAAAAACAGTCCCACTCCAACTAATAACAGCCATTTGTGAGACTGACCTTTAAAAAATAGGCGACCTTTGTTGAAGGCAGACTTTGTTCCATGGATTACTCTTTGGAAATAGGGAAAAAAGGGAGATGTTGGATGAGCCTGTAGATCTTTAGCCTGTTCCTCTCCTATATCTTCTCCGATGACAAACCCGAGTACTTGATCTTTCGATTTGGTACCACCAGTCATCAACTTATCACTCTTGAGATTTTTAACAAATTGTTCTCCAAACACCCCGATGAGTCCCTGAACTATTTCATACTCCTTCAACACTTCTACTCGAGGCAACTGAATAAACAGGTCCTCACTCCACCGGTAGGTCACTATATCTGTAGCTTCTGCCTCAAGATCTTTGCTGTTATAGAGAACGATCCGGGAAGGAAGAACAAATTTTCCTTTAATTTCTTGAAAACAGGTCAAGAGATCATCGATGAGGTTGCCCGTAAAGGTGATCGTCCTTACAAATACTATTTGACCACGTTTGTAGATAAAAAGTGAAAGATTTGCCTGATCTAGCTCTATGAGAATTGTTGAAAGGGGTATTTCTTCCTTTTTCTCAAGAATATATTTTACCGCCTCATAACATTCGATATACCCCAGAGCCTTTAAATCAAGTTTCTTTACCAATTCTTTGATCTTTGCAAAAAATTCTTTCTTCACTTCTTTGGTCTTTTCATCGATCAGATTTGAATAAAGAAAAAAAATCGTATCTTTAATTGTGATATTGACTTTCTGTTCAAGTTTGAGGATGACTTGATCTATATCTTCAGCCAGATTATTCCACCCATTCGAATAAGTAAACTTTTCTTCATCTATGAGTGTGAGCTGGGAATTATGCATCTTCAGCACGAGTGCAATAGCTTCACTCTCTTTTAGAAATAGTCCAAAAAATACTCCTTGTTCTATTTTTCTCTTTTGAAAAAAAGGCAGTTTCATATAAATGTCTTTAGCTCTCACTTGATTTCATATTTTTGCAATACCTGATCGACCCCTTGCTTTGCCGTTTGGAAGGCCCCTGCGTACGACACTCCTTCTGTCGTTTCATTCACAGCATTTTCGAGATACTGAATAATTTCATCATTCAGACCCTTATCATAGGTGCGCGAAATTACAGGTACTGATACATATGAGTTTGCTTGTTTGATCACGGGGCCTACATACTGATCCTGAATAAGAAGGTTACCTAGATCGACGCGAGAGTATGGTTCTCCGAAGTGGTTTAGCTTTGTTTCAAGCTCGTAAAGCTTTGTCATCGTATCCTTTTCGACTAAATATCTTAAAAATTTCCAAGCCTCGATCTGATTCTTGCTATATTTGGATACTCCTTCAGCCCAATAATTTGCGATCGATACCTGATTTCCGCCCGGAACAGTCGGGAGTGGAGCGACTTTTAGATCAATATCTGGATTGAGGCTTTTAATTACCAGAATTTCCCATGAAGGTGCAAACATGATAGCAACTTTTTCTTGAGCGAAAGCGGTGATAGAATTACCCATCGATTCATCCCAAAAGACATTGGGCGGTTCCGCAAACTTTCTAAAACTCTCCAGTGCTCCTGCAGCTTCTACCTGATCCAGGTTTTTAATACTTGAACCGTTCTGAATCAGCATGAGTCCTAAGATATCAGAAAAATGTTCCACGTTTGAGGCAAGGCCGAGAGCAATCCCCGAGGTAACAAGTATACCTTCCTGGTTTTTTACCGTCAATTTGGTAACAACATCAGTCAAATCATCCCAGTTGGCGGGAACCGTGGATACGCCTGCTTTTTTAAAAAGGCTGTCATTATAGATAAGAACCAGACCATCAATGTAAAGCGGTAAGCCATAATAGGCACTTCCTACTTTCAAATCTGTTTGATGAATTTTGTAAAAAGTTTTTTCGAATTCGGCGTTACTCATCACCGATGAGGGAATTTGTGTAACGACATCTCTGATTTCAGGAATCCACGTGTTATGAAATCGGAATATGTCAGGACCCTGCCCATTTTTACTTCTTACTAATAATTTATCGCGGTAGTCTTGAGGCGCCATTTTAGTGTATTCTATTTTTACATGAGGGTTTTTCCTCTGATAGTCCTGGATAATTGGATCAAGCACTTGACTATCTTCCCACAGACCCCAGTAGGTGAGTTTTACTTCTTGTGGGGGTCCTTTTGGTCCAGCCAAAAACCTAAAGATAACAAAAAGCATAATGATAAAGAACAAAATACTGCCTCCGATGATGAAATATTTAGATCTATTTTGCTCATACATAACAGCGGGTGGTTCATCCGGTATCTGTGCCGATACTTCTGACACTGGATTGGTGACTTCTGAAGCAACCTCCTCGGGTTTCAACTCCTCGGCAGGGACCGATTCAAATATAGGGCCGGATTTATTCTCATTTATTTCCGAGGGCACATTTTCTACTGGATTTTCTTTTGTATCATCCATACAATTATGATAGCAAATATGAAAAAGATATCTCAGCTCATTTTTTTACTTGTGTTTGTTTTTCTAATTTTAGTCGTTTCTGCTTTTTTTTATATTTTCAGACAGGAGCAAGTTCTCAAAAATAAAATTTACCCAAGTATTTATATCAATGCGATGAACTTTGGGAATAGATCTAAAAAACAGGTAGTCGATTATTTTGAAGGTAAAAATAAACTATTGAAAACTGTTTCACTCACCGTTTTCTACCAAGAAACGCCGATAGCGACCCTTTCTGGAACTCAGCTTAACATCCGCTATGACAGCCAGGGTATCTCAGAAAGGGCTTATCTCATAGGAAGATCGCCACATTTCATCTCACGCTTGTACCAGAAACTTGCAGCAATACTTGGGTGGCAGACATTCAATATTTCCGCATCTCTGGGATATGACAAAGACCAGCTTTTTGATCTGGTCGACAACATGAAAGAAAATTATGATATTCCGGCAAAAAATGCGTTATTCAAATTTGAAAATGGCAGAGTTGCGAGTTTCCGACAGGAGGAAAAAGGGCAAGAAATCCAAACGGAGAGTTTTTTAAATTCAGTTGATAAAAAAATTCATGCTCTGGAAAAAAACCGCGAAAATATTGTGACGAAAGTTGAAACTAAAATAATTGAACCCGGAATTACGCTTGCTCATTCAAACGATTTTGGTATAGAAGAATTTATTGGGGAAGGTAAATCCGATTTCACCCATTCAATTCCAGAAAGGATACATAACCTGACCCTCGCTGCTTCAAAATTCGACGGCGTCTTAATACCTAAAAACAGTATCTTTTCTTTTAATGATACCGTAGGAGATATTTCGTCATTTACCGGATATAAACCGGCATACATTATCAAATCCGGAAAAACAGTATTAGGTGATGGGGGAGGAGTATGTCAAGTCTCCACGACGCTCTTTAGAGCCGCTCTCAATACGGGGCTCCCTATTGTAGAACGTGTAGCACATGCCTATAGAGTTGGATATTATGAAAATGATTCGCAACCCGGCTTTGACGCTACTGTCTATGCGCCCTCTCCCGACCTGAAGATCAAAAACGATACCAATACTTCCATCCTTATTCAAACCGAAGTTGATGAGAATAATAATCTACTTTATTTCCGTTTTTATGGGAAAAAGGACAATCGAAAAGTAGAAATTTCTCCCGTTATAGTCTACGACGTCGTTCCTCCGCTACCTGAAATCAGGCAAGACGATCCAACGCTTAAAAAAGGAATCGTAAAACAGGTTGATTTCCCTGCATGGGGATCAAAGGCAGTATTCACATACAAAGTTACAAAAGAGGGAAAAACCGACGAACAGAAATTCCTTTCGGTCTATCGCCCTTGGCAGGCAGTCTACCTCGTCGGCACAGCGGATTAAAATTGGCCCGTTTTTAAGGGAAGATTTTCGGGTTTTTCGGTGCATTCGCCACCCATCCATTCTCCCGTAGGAGTTGGTGGACACGCTATTATTTTATATTCTTTATATTCATACTCTCCATTGTTCTTCCAAAAAAAATAGGAAGTTTTTCCGATTCTTTTCATCTCGTAATCCTGAAGTCTAACTAATAAGGTTTCGGGTTTGCTTCCACCGCAGTTCCAACAAACATACATTTGTAAAGATAGATATTTTCCGTCTGGGCTAAATTGATCGATTTTAGGCACATCTTGCGACTTGTTAAGATTAAAATCAGGAGTAAATTTGTTGACAAGTAGAGATTGTTGGTATTTATCAAATGCGCTGTAGTAATATACATAATAGGATATCGGACTATTTTCTTTACCCCATCTCATAATAAAAGAAAAACTTTTCGTGTCAGGAGCAACCTTAAATCCAAATACTTCGTCTGACAATAAACTTCCGAATGAAGTGTCTGGCGGAGCATCCGTCAAGCCATACCATGTATTTTGATCTGGATTCGAGATACTGACTTTTTTTGGATCGATTTGATCGCTATCATCATATATTTTTCCTCGATAGCGAAGATATGTTTTGTCGCCTATTCTGGCAAAGTTTACTGTATTTTGACCAACTGGAACAATACTTTCGTCTTTTACAACTTTTATAGTCGGTGAAATTTTTACTTCACTCGAAGGAGATACTGACGGTGAAATAACTGTCTGGGTAGGTTGAAGTGTTGGTGAAGGAGTTACAACTGGAGTTGATTGCGTTCTTCCCATGAAATAAGCTCCCCCTGTTACGGCAATCAAAACAAATAAGAACATCAAACCGATAAAAAGTTTTTTATAGAGGGGCGACACCGGACTTTCTCCCACAACTCGCATATATCCTTCCTTAATTTCTTCTTGGTTTTCCATTGATTGAAAACTACGAACTATGGACTACTAACTATGAACTGATTTTAACGAAACCATCTTGCTCTACCAATTTTATAATGTAAATCCTTGAGGTTTCTTTCTCCAATTATTTTCGCAGGTACTCCACCTACAATTGCGTGGTGAGGTACGTCTTCGACCACGACCGCTCCCGCAGCCACAATTGCTCCTCTGCCAATTTTCACTCCCGGCTGAATGATTACACGAGGACCAACAAACACATAATCCTCAATGATGACAGGAGCAGTGCTGGGAGAAAAATGTTCGTCGTTAATTTCGTGTTGGGAGTTAAAGATCATGACGTTCGTAGCAAGAACGACATGATTTCCAATGATTAGTCTATCTCTTCCGTCTAAAATCGTTCCTTCTCCGATCACCGTATCCTCACCTATTTCAATGTTTCCGGGATAGTAAAACCGCGCACCCATATGGATAGATGAACCCCTCCCGATCCGAATTCCCACTACCCGATAAAACGCTCTTCGAATATGATGAAACGGGATGCATCCTACAATATGCAGGAGAAAGACCTCAAACTCAAGAAGAATGTTGATGACTCGATTCTTCATTCTGCTTATAATTTCAACTAAAGACAGCTGTTTTCCGGTTTTATCTTTCATTGAGTATATTATAATCATATCATGCAGGATTCGTCCAGTAATGTATCAGGTGAAGATCCGCTCGTCAGATTAAAGAACCTTCTGCTTCTTATCGTTAAAAAACTGTTGATTTCGTATCAAATTGTGGTGGGTATAGTTGGACTCGCTTTTCTGCTTATTGTTACTCTCCTCGTTATCTTTTATCAGATCCTTGGGTATTGATTTTAGTTATTCTTCTTTAATGTCGATGGAGAGAACTTTGACGGGAGAAACGGGGACTGAACTTTCACCTTGAGCATTTTTTTGAACCGGAGCTTCGGCAATTATGTCTACAACATCCATGCCCTCACTAACTTTTCCAAATATTACATAGAGTTTTTCAAGCTCATTATCTTGGTGCATAATAAAAAACTGGCTGCCGTTCGTATTGGGTCCAGCATTTGCCATAGCGATCGCGCCTCTTGTATATTCTCCCTCAAATTTTTCGTCTTCAAAACGGTATCCCGGACCTCCCGTGCCATTCCCATCCGGATCACCACCTTGAATCATGAATCCTTTTATAACTCGGTGGAAAATGGTGTTGTTGTAAAATCCCTTTCTCGCCAATGAAACGAAATTATTCACGGTGATTGGAGTCTTATCAGGCGTCAATTCAATCGTAATATCTCCTTTTTCCGTATGAAGGATTGCAGAATATTTTTTAGTCGTATCAATCTCCATTTTTGGTGTAGGTAACATATTTAATGAATCCGAATTAATAATTTCCTCCTTTTGTACTGATGTTTCAGGTTGGATAGTTGTTTTTTTTCCGAAAACAAGAAAAAGAACTCCTAAAACAATTAAGCTTCCTAAAATAAAAAAAATAATATTTCCCTTCATATGTATTTTGCTTTAATTTAAGTATAACAAAGTTATATAGCTTTATAAAAGCTTCCTTTCGTTTTACCAATTTTGTGCACTAAATTTTGATCACAAAGTTTTTTTAGATCATAGCGCAACGTGCGAGCAGGAACTTTCACAAACCTCCTTTGGATAAAATCGAATGACACAACTCTATGATCTTTAATTACGTCGTAGATCTCTTCCTGTCGGGGCGGTAGGATAATTATTTTGTTCATCTCGATGGCTATCTGCTTTTTTAACTGTTCGGTTTCCTCAAAAAAAGCTTGAAGCATGAATTTCAAATATTCATCCGTCTTCGTTAACCCATTTCCTAAATAGTAATAATAATCTGATTTGTGTTCGTCCAGGAACTGCTCATACGGCAATCCCAATCCGAAGTCGTATCCCTTTACGGTGAGTACAAGCGATATGATAAGTCTCCCTACACGACCATTTCCATCGATGAAAGGATGGATTTTTTCAAAAATCAAATGGGTGATCAGCGCTTTAACCAATGGATATTCATCATCTTGATTGTTGACATAGTCCAACAATGTACCTAAAAAATTGGGAATCTTTTCCGGTGGCGGAGAAATATAGACAGCGACACCCGATTTGTTATAGATGGCTCCCATTTCTTTGCGAAATCTCCCTGCTTCAGTGAAAATGTTCTTCATCGTAAGAAAATGGAGTCTTTTTATCATATCTCTTGAAATGTTCGTTTTCACTTGCACCGTCTTTAAAATCCAATCATATGCCGATATAATATTTTCTATCTCTACTTTTTGCAATTGATCGTCAGAAAATTCTACCTCCTCAGGAGTTAGTGAATTTCCTTCGATACGTGCCGAATATACTGCACTTTTTAAAAGACTGATTCTCCTCAGCTTAATTGAGATCGCTTCAGGAATGTGCGAAAGTGAAACAAATTGCCTATTGACCTCAACTTTGGAGAGGAGTGAAAGGATTTCTGGACTAATGGAATAACGAGGAGGAATCTTCATGTAAAAATATTACCATATATTACCTAATATTGCCAAATATTACCGAATATTAAAAAGTCGCTTCATCTTCTTCTAAAAATCTTGACTTTATACTATAGTTTGAGTGTCCAAAAATAAAACGCCTATTCGTATACGTGATAAACAGACGTTGTTTTGCGCGCGTGATACCTACATAAAACAATCTTCGCTCCTCTTCGAGAGAAAACTGATCGTCTAAAGATCGAGCGTGGGGTAGAAGACCTTCCTCAACCCCTACTATAAAAACTACCGGAAACTCCAAACCTTTAGCCTGATGCAGCGTCATCAATCGAATTCCATTCTTGCTATCAGATCTTTTTTCTCCCTCAAAATATTCTGACTCAACCAAGGCTACCTGTTCTAGAAAATCTTGCAGCTTTGTAAATCTCATCGCTACCGATTTCAGTTCTTTTATGTTTTCCAATCGAGCAAAATCCTCCTCATCATCTGGACTATATAATCCCAAATACTGGGTTTTTTCAAAAATCTTCTCCATGAGCTCTGCCGTATCCAGCTTTTGTAATTGATCTCGTTTCTTTTCTGCAAAGTCCATAAAGTCCTTGTATCTTTTTTTTCCGAGTTTTTGGATTCGTTCTTGTGAAACTTCATCCTTACTGTTAGCTATAATTCGTAAGTAGGAGAGAACATCTTTTACTTCTTTTCGTTCATAGAAGCGCGTTCCTCCAATTAATACGTAGGGAAGGCTGTAGTTGAGAAATGATTCCTCGATAACGCGTGACTGGGCATTTGTACGATAAAGGACCGCGAAGGAAGGAAATGATAATCTGTCATTAAGATATTTAATTTTATTGGCAATAAACACTGCTTCTTCTTCTTCATTTTCTGCCTGATAAAATTCGACCGCATCACCAGACCCATTTTTAGTGAAAAGATCCAAAACTGGATGCGTTTGATTTTTCGTTATTACCTGGTAAGCAAAATCCAGTATTGTCTGCGTCGAGCGATAATTTTGCTCCAAATGAAATATTTTGGTTTTGGGAAAGTCTTCTTTGAATTTCTCAAGATTCTTCATATCGGCTCCACGCCAGGAATAAATGCTTTGTGAAAAATCCCCGACGGCAGTTATATTCTTATATTTTTCTGCCAAGAGTTTGCTGAGAAGATATTGAATATAGTTAGTATCCTGAAATTCATCGACGAGTAGATATTTATATTTATTTTGATATTTTTCAAGAATATGTTTTTGTTTTAAAAACATGCCCACCACCTTAAGAATTAAGTCATCAAAATCAAGCGCATTATTCTTTTTCAATTCTTTTTCGTATTCAGCATAGACTTCTGCGACAAGCGAAGCGCTGTAGTCGCCAAATAATTCAAGGTAACGATCTGGCATGACATAATGGTTTTTAGCTGCCGATATTCTTGAGAGAAAAAAGGACGGAGTATAGCGTTTAGTTTCGAGACGCTTTACTAATTTCTTCATCAAAGTCAACTGGTCGTCGGCGTCGAAGATTGCAAACTCTGGATCGATTCCATTGTGATATCCGTCTCTACGTAAAATTTGGCAGCAAAACGAATGAAACGTTCCAACATAGCCCAGCTTTTTTACTCCCATCCGCTCCTTCATTTCGCTCGCGGCTTTGTTAGTAAATGTAATCATCACTATTTCATGAGAAGGAACATGTTGATTTTGTATCAGATTTAGGACCTTAAAGACGAGCACTCTTGTTTTTCCTGATCCAGCCCCGGCCAGAATAATAGACGGTCCTTTAACATAGGTGACCGCATCTTGTTGTTGTTTATTCAATTCTTCGAATAAATTTTGAGACATAGACTATAATTATAAACAAACAAGTTAACTAGTTACGAGTTAACGAGTTGCCGAGTTATGAGGTATTTTATAGCTAATTGGAAAGCTCGTAAAAATCTAAAAGAAGGATATGATTGGTTTGAGGCATTCTCCGCCCGAATAAATTCAAATCAAAACTTAAATACAACCCTTCATAACGGGGAAGTAAAAATAATCGTATGCCCTCCCCATCCGCTCATTTCCCCTTTAAAAGAGAAATTCGGAGACAGGCTCCCTATATATTTTGGCGCCCAGGATGTCTCGCAATTCGAGGAGGGAAGCTATACCGGTGAGGTGACTGCAAAATCCCTTGAGGGACTGGTTAATTATGTTATTGTGGGCCACAGCGAACGACGAAGATACTTGAATGAAACCAACGAAATGATTATTAACAAAATTATACAAGCTAAAAAATATAATATAGAGCCAATTCTTTGCGTAAGAAATCAAGAAGATCTTCCCCTAAAAAATGTTGATATTATTTCCTACGAACCTGTACAGGCTATAGGAACCGGCAAGAATGAAGACCCCAAGGATATTCTCGGAATGAAAAAACGACTTCAGATTCCTCGATCTACCGTTTTTTTCTATGGCGGAAGCGTTAATAAGACGACTATCTTAGACTACTTAAAAACCGACGAAATTAATGGATTTTTGATAGGAACCGCTTCAAACGATCCCTTGGATTTTTACAATATTGTCAGCACCGCCATTCTTAAAAAATAAACAGTATACCCAAACCTACGATAACCAAGCTCGCGCTTCCTATGGCAATAGGCAAAAAACTGAACCCAGAGGTCGGTGGAGTGATAGTAGTTGCCGATGACGTCGTAATAGAGGGAGTAGAATATAAAGTCGGAGCAATAGTAGGGGCCACTGTGGGAATAAGGGTCGGAGTTGCCTCAGCAGTGGCCTCTCCTAACACTTGCTCACCTGATTTTGCGATACTGAATTTTCGACTTAGTCGGATTTCTTGGCCTTCCTTATTTTTGGTAGTGACCGTAAGTAAGTAATCTCCTGGCAAAAATGGCTTCGCGACTGCCACTTTCCATTCTCCATTCTTGTCTGCACTCGTTTTAAATGTATATTTATTTTGCGACTCAATCAAACCCGTTATTTCATTTCCGATGATGGCTGTCCCTTTGATAATAGGCGTATTTCCGGGGATTAGTGCACCTTCTTGAGGAAAAAGTACGGAAATTGTTTCACTCTTGGTTCGATTCGCTTCAGAAGAAACAGCAAGAACGTTGTCTGAGCCTAAAAATGTGTAGTTCTTACCGATTATGATTGTTTGAGGGAGTGGACTTATATTTGAAGGAGAAACTTGTATGTGGCTTATGTCTTTTTCTTCGCTGAAAATATCTAACGTAAACACATCGCTGTCTTTAAATGATAATACGGCCCTATCTTCCTTGTTGACTAAACCATTTAGAGGAATAAGCCACTCGCCTGTTGTTTTTGTGATGGCTAAAAGAGGGATCGCTACCTTGAAATGTAATATTATGATTGCGTTCTCTAGTGGATCTCCGTTATTTTGGATAACTTTTCCATAGGCAGGATTCGCTTGCAAACCCGGATTAAAACTTTGCAACGTGGTAAAAGAAAATGGTTCATTTTCAGAAGCTACCACTTGGTTGTCACTTACGATTTTATAGTAATATGTAGTTCCAAGATTTAAATCCCTAATCCGAACAAAATGGTGATAATATGCATTTTTCTGGTTTTGTAGATCGCGCTCGTCTAAGGCAATCTTATCCAGATTGTTTGGAGAACTTCCATATATCACCCATCCCATCTCTTTTGTATCAGTCAACCAGTAAAGAGCAAATTCGCTGGGTGCTGGGTTGACAACGGTCATATTCCTCACCACTTTGTTACTTGCTTTGGAACGACTAGGATTTGAGCTTAAGATCCTTCCCAAGGATAAAATGATAACAAGTATGATGACTATAGATAGAGGGAAGGGAATTTTTTTTTCCTTGGATCTAAAAAAGTCGCTGTATGCCATAGTTATGGTTGCCTATTGTTTATCTCATTTAATACATCAGTATTGAGATTAAAATCGATTACCTGTAATGACTGCGCATTGACGTCTCTATTTATGTTAAGTCCAGCTAGATAAATATCAACGAACATCCAGGCTACGATGGTGAGAAATATGGTGATCGAGATCCAAAGAAGTTCTTTTTGATTCATAAGAAATAACCTAATATCATCATGGTAATTTGTAATTTTGAACTTTCAGAAGACTCCTTTTCATCTCTTCCAATGCTTAAATTTGAAATTGTCTTTAGTCTTCTTTGATCAAATATCTTCTTAATAAATGATAACGAGTTTTGAAAATCTCCGTTAAAATCCATATTTAAAGTGAATGATTTTAATTTATCACCGTCTTCTTTTTCTTTGAGGTTGATATCAGAAACAGTTATACCAGATGTCACCAATCCTCCCTCTTGCGAGGAAATATCAAGATCGCTTAATATCTTGTTTACTTCCGGTTTGTTTGCGATTGCTTGATTTAAAAGAAGCATATTGTCTCTGTTTTCTTCGAGTGTTGTCTGCAGTTCAATAATTTTATCAATTTGAGTATTGTAAAACGTG
>Ga0155257_141_pt2 | contig 22234 bp, 21 predicted proteins | sample RifCSPhighO2_02_FD_106225 | JGI IMG/M metagenome (GOLD analysis project Ga0155257, IMG submission 106225) | Candidatus Roizmanbacteria bacterium RIFCSPHIGHO2_02_FULL_39_9
GAACTTTCGGAGAAAAGGAAAATTTCAACAGATGTGATAAAAAAAATCATGGCAATTGTCGTTCGAAAAGGAACTACACAAGAGTTGCTCTCATATTTTAGGTCAGAACTCAAAAATGTTCCTATTGGAGTAGAGGCTTTAGAACAACTGGAAACCATTTTTAGTTATCTTGAGAAAGCAAAACTACAAAAAGAATATTATCTTTTTGCTCCGTATATTGCACGAGGTCTTGCATATTACACTGGGCCTGTCTGGGAGTTTGAAATATTGGAAGGCGGAGTAGGATCTGTAGCCGGGTGCGGAAGGTATGATAATACGATTGGAAGATTTGTCGGGAGAAGGATCCCGGCAACCGGTGGATCTTTTGGAATAGAGAGGATTGTTGAGGTGATTAAAGATAGGAAGATGATTCAAGTCCCCAAAACTACAGCCAAAGTGCTGGTTACCTATTTTATTAATGAAACATTCTCTGATTCTTTACGAATTGCGAGTGAGTTGAGAAAAAATGGAATCAAAACAATGCTCTATCCCGAACCCGCCAAACTCGACAAACAACTCAAATACGCCGATAAAAAAGGTATCCCATACGTTATAATAGTAGGTCCTGACGAAATCAAGAATGGAGTAGTAAAACTTAAAAATATGAAAACGAGGGAACAGAAAAACGTTAAAATAAGTCAACTCGCTAACGAGTTCATTAGTTAACCGGTTAGATTATTATGCAAGTAAATCCAAACGTCGCCATTATCGAAGCTATTCCCGGAGTAGGGGGGGATGAGGCAAAGCTCTGGATGAAAGAGCTCCTTCTTTCCTATATCCGATTCGGACAGCGAAACGCGTTTAAATTCTCCTATTTAGAAGACAACATCATCAAGATTTCCGGTCCGAACGCATTTCAACTCTATCGGAAAGAAACCGGGGTTCATCGGGTCCAAAGAGTTCCCTCAACCGAAAGAAAAGGGAGAGTCCATACCTCGACAGCAGTCATCGTAGTCCTTCCTCAAATCATCCAGTATGGAGTAAGAATCAATCAATCAGAACTGGAATGGCAATTTTATCGAAGCGGAGGCCATGGCGGCCAGAACGTCAATAAGGTCTCCACTGCAGTTCGTCTTACCCATAGGCCATCGGGAATCGTAGTCACGGCCAGCCGAGAAAGATATCAGGAGGCGAATCGAAAGATAGCAATGGATCTTTTACTTGGAAAACTGTACCAACTTGAAGAAGAGAAGAAAAAAGGCATGGTGCACTCCTATGTAAAAGACGTTGGAACAGGTGAACGCGCAGAAAAGATAAGAACGTACAACTTCCCGCAAAATCGTCTTACGGATCACCGTATCGGTAAAAGCTTCCACAATCTTGAACAAATCATCGAGGAAGGAAAGTGGGATAAAGTCCTGGCAAATTAGAATAAGTCTGATTTGCTCATTTTTTTTGGTATAATTATTGTCTTATGAAATCAAATATTCATCCAAAATATTTTCAAGCCACTGTCTCTTGCACCGCTTGTGGGAGCACTTTCACCGCAGGGTCGACTAAACAATCCATTACCGTTGAGGTGTGCTACAAATGTCATCCTTTTTATACTGGGGAACATAGATTTCTCGATGTAAAAGGAAGAGTAGATACATTCCAAAAAAAGCAGGAGTTTGCCAAGAAATATAAGGCATCTAATGTTGGTAAAAAACAAAAAAAGGACAAAAAGGAAGAAAACCAACCGAAGAGCTTACGCGAGTTGCTAAGCGAATCAAAATAGTGTAGAATAATTCATTCACCAAGACTTTAGGCTTGCCCGCCGAAGCTTCAGCGAAGGTGGGTTATAAGATTTAATCATTTCCTAAAGTAGTCCCCGATTTAATCGGGGCAAGTGAAAACGTATGGTACAACAACAAAAACTAGATATCGTTCATAAAATTCAGGATCTCCTCAGTAAAAATGCGAATTTCTCCTTCATCAAGATAGATAAAACCAAACATCAAGCTCTGGAGTCACTGAGAAAAGATCTCAAAAAGACAAAATCTTCTCTACGAGTGATGAAAAATACGCTACTCGAGAAGGCAGTAGCAAAACTGAGCGAGAAGGATAAAAAATTCGAAGAGATCAAAAAGGCATTTTTCCCACTCAAGGAAACAAGCGCCCTTCTTCTTTTGGACACCGACTGGAACAAGGGACTAGGAACCTTTTATCAATTCTCCAAGAAAGATGCTACCGTCGGCTTCAAATTTGGCCTTCTTGATGGCACAGCCTATGCTAAGGAAACTTTACTTCAGATCGCACAACTTCCCGGAAAGGATCAACTCATGGCGAATATAGTCTGCTCCTTTAAATCTCCGACCTCGCGTACTGTCTTTGCCTTGAAGTTCAATTTGATGAAATTGACGAACATATTAAGAGAAAAATCAAAAAAAGCAAGTTAGTTCATTTGTTGGTTAAAGTTTGACACTATCAAAGGCGGGTGATTTATAATGGCAGAAGAGAAAAAATTATCAGAAAAACTCGGAAAAATTGCGAAAGAAATTGAGAGTCTCACTGTTGTGGAAATGGCAGATCTCGCTAAATATCTTGAGGATAAATTTGGAGTATCCGCTATGCCAGTTGCAGCCGCTCCAGCAACCGCCTCAGCTGAAGCTTCGGCGGTCAGGGAAGAAAAAACAACATTTACCGTCGTTTTATCAGCTGCGGGTGATAATAAATTGGGGGTCATTAAGGCAGTTCGAGAAGTACTCCCTAGCTTGGGATTGATGGATGCTAAAAAATTAGTCGAGTCAGCTCCTAAGGAACTTTTGAAAGACGTTAAAAAAGCAGACGCGGAGGCAGCTAAAAAGAAAGTGGAAGCAGCCGGAGGAAAGGTGGAATTGAAATAATTATTTCTATTCCATCCCGAGCGATGATTTTTGGAGTCGGGGGATCTTATAAGACTAGAAACCAGCTTTAATTTAGAGTACAATAAATACTTATGCCTTCATCAAATAAGTCTAGTTACGGTGCGGAATCCATCGTTGTCCTAGAAGGACTTGAACCTGTCCGTAAGAGGCCAGCCATGTATATAGGGACAACATCACAGTACGGTATTAATCATTGTCTTAATGAAATAATAGACAATGCAATAGACGAAGCTCTTGCAGGTTACTGTAAAAATATCCGTATTTCTATTGATGATAACAACTATCTGACCGTCTTCGATGATGGAAGAGGAATCCCTGTCGAAAAAGTTCCTAAATATAATGTTTCCGCGCTAGAGCTTGTCATGACCAAACTACATGCAGGAGGAAAATTCCAGGTTGGCGCCTATAAAGTATCTGGCGGATTACATGGAGTAGGAGCATCTGTAGTCAATGCGTTATCCGAGCACATGATTATTGAGGTTCGAAGAAATGGACATTTGTACCGACAAGAATATAAAAGGGGGAAACCTCTGCACCCAGTTAAAAAAGTGCCGAAATCCATTCTCAATTTTAATTTTAAAAACGGCACCGCTGTCTCTTTTCTTCCCGACAAAGAAATATTCAAAGAGACTATAGAATTACAGTTTGGTACGTTGAAAAAACAGACCAAAGAAAGAGCTTATCTCATCAATAAAGTATTTTTTAGAATTTATAATCGAAAGACCAAAGAAAAACTTGCATACTATTTTGACGGCGGTATTATCTCGCTTATCAGAGATATCAATAGAGGGAAAAAAGTACTTCACCCTCCCATCTACATTAAAAAACAGGTCGAAGATAAGGAAATTGAAGTGGCTATACAGTACAACGACTCCATAAACGAACACGTCTATTCATTCGTCAACGTCATCAATACCCATGAAGGAGGAACCCATTTGACAGGATTCCGCAGTGCTCTCACTAAATCGATCAATTCTTATGCAAGAAAGGTCTTAAGTTCGAAAGAATCGGAAGACTCCTTAACCGGAGACGACGTCAAAGAAGGTCTCTCGGCGATCGTTTATGTCAAAATGCCTTCCACCAATCTCCAGTTTGAAGGACAAACCAAAACAAAATTAGGAAATTCCGAAGTGCAGACCATCGTTCAGCAATCTGTATCGGAATATTTAGATGTTTATTTTGAAGAAAATCCAAAAGTCGGCCGCGAAATACTGGGGAAAATTTTCTTAGCGCAAAAAGCTCGTCTCGCCGCTAAAGCAGCCAAAGACGCAGTTTTGAGAAAAGGCGCCTTAGAAGGTGCTACTTTACCGGGAAAACTGGCTGATTGTCAGGAAAAAAATCCCGCGCTTTCTGAACTCTTCCTAGTCGAGGGTAACTCCGCAGGCGGCACAGCCAAAAACGGCAGGGACAGAAAGTTTCAGGCAATTCTTCCTCTTCGCGGCAAAATCTTGAACACAGAGCGAGCGTATCTTGATCGAGTTCTTGCATTTAAGGAAATCAAGGAGCTTGTTATTGCACTCGGTATGGGTATCGGGGAAAACATCGATTATCTAAAACTTCGTTACCACAAAGTGGTAATCATGACTGACGCGGACGTCGATGGGGAACATATCCGTACTCTCATTCTTACCTTCTTCTTCCGGCATTTACCCGACATTTTGAACAAAGGACATCTGTATATTGCTCAGCCGCCACTCTTTAAAATCCAGAGTGGGAAAACCGTTAAATATGCTTTCAGCGATGATGAAAAAGATAAACTCGTTAGCTTACTAACTCGTGAGCACGCAAATATAGTAATCCAAAGATACAAGGGTCTCGGAGAGATGAATCCTGACCAACTTTGGGAAACAACCATGAATCCAGAAAATAGAGTATTAAAACAGGTAACCATGGCAGATGCTCAAGAAACTGATTATGTTTTCTCGATGTTGATGGGTGAGGAAGTGCCCCCACGAAAGAAATTTATAGTTACGCATGCGAAGCTTGCCAAATTAGATGTGTAATCGTTTATTTAGCTGGTTTAGAGAGTTAGCGAGTTTTTATCGTTAACACACTAAGCCCGTTAACTCGTTACTAATTAATGCAAAATTATGGACATAACAAAGCTTTCCGCAGGTAAAAACCCTGAAAAGGGAGAAGTAAACGTATTTATTGAAATACCCCAAGGATCTTCGATCAAATATGAAATTGATAAAGAATCAGGAGTAATTATGGTCGACCGATTTGCTTATACGGCAATGTTCTATCCCTTCAACTACGGATTTGTACCCCAAACCAGCGCCGAGGATGGTGATGCAGTCGATGTCCTTGTCATTTCTACCTATGCCGTCGCACCGGGAACTGTGATACCTTCCCGGGTCATCGGAATGCTTGAGATGGAGGATGAAGAAGGAATCGATACGAAGATTTTGGCAGTCCCGACCGTAAAGGTCGATCCGTTCTTTGCAAAAATCAATTCAATTGATGATCTCGACGAGGTGACAAAGAAAAAGATTCAACATTTCTTTAATCACTATAAAGAACTCGAACCGAATAAGTGGGTCAAGACGAAAAATTTTTTGCCTAAAGAAAAAGCGTTGGAAGCAGTAAGGAAGTCCTTAAAGTCATAAAGTTTATAAAGTCCATCAAGTGAAAACAAAGATAGAAAAATTTGAAGACATCATAGCTTGGCAAAAAAGTAAAGAATTAACATTAACCTTATATAAAATTTTCAAAAGTAGTAGAGATTTTCAATTTAAGGACCAGATATTGAGAGCGAGCCTTTCGATAATGAATAACATTGCTGAAGGCTACGAAAGGAAGGGAGATAAAGAATTAGCAAAGTTTCTTTTTATTGCGAAAGGTTCTTGTGGAGAGGTCAGATCTATGCTTTATTTAGCTAGAGAACTTAGCTATATAAGTGGATCTGATTTTAATAGAATTTATAACTTAACTTTAGAAATTTCTAGAATTTTGTCAGGTTTTATGAAAACTTTATAGACTTGACGGACTTGATGGACTTTATAGACTTATGAATAATATCCAAAGTACAGAAATTACTTCCGAGATGAAGCGGGCGTATCTTGATTACGCGATGAGTGTGATCGTTTCACGCGCGCTTCCCGATGTGAGAGACGGACTAAAGCCTGTCCACAAAAGAGTACTCTACGCGATGTACAAAATGGGTCTTGTCTCAACCGCCAGATATTCCAAGTCAGCTAAAGTAGTCGGAGAGGTTCTAGGAAAATATCATCCTCACGGCGACGCTCCTGTCTATGAATCCATCGTTCGTTTGGCTCAAGATTTTTCCATGCGATACCCGCTGATCAAGGGACAGGGAAACTTTGGTTCAGTTGACGGTGATCCGCCTGCTGCGATGCGTTATACTGAAGTAAAATTGACCAAAATCGCCGAGGAAATGCTCGTTGATATAGAAAAAGAAACAGTCAAGTGGACCGACAATTTCGATGGAACCTTAAAAGAACCTCTTTTTTTACCGGCAAAACTTCCCAATCTGCTTTTGATGGGTGCCGAAGGAATTGCAGTCGGAATGGCAACCAAAATCCCTCCCCACAACCTCACCGAAATTGTTGATGCATTGATCTTCATGATCGATAAGGCAAAATCAGTTGACGGCAATGACATAGCAAGCAAATCCAAAAAATCTGGGAAGTCAGCCGCCGACAATCAACAACTTTCATACGAAATCAACGTTGACGATCTTATGCAGTTTGTCAAAGGACCAGACTTTCCCACTTCGGGAATCATTTACGGGGTAAACGAGATTAAACAAGCATATGTGACAGGCCGGGGCTCAATTTTACTGAGAGCCAAAGTTGATGACGAAGATATGGGAAAAGGAAAAACAGCCATTATTATTAATGAACTTCCCTACCAGGTCAATAAAGCGACTCTCGTCGAAAAAATTGCTAAACTTGCCAATGATAAAAAAATCGTGGGCATTTCCGACCTTCGTGACGAATCCGATAGGGATGGAATGAGGGTCGTTATCGAGCTTAAGCGCGACGCTTCTTATCGAAAAGTCTTGAATAATCTTTTCAAATTTACCGAGATGCAGACTTCTTTTCCGATCAATATGGTAGCGCTCGTCGACGGAATTCCCCAAACGCTTTCGCTCAAATCCATTCTTGAGCAGTATCTCAAACATAGAGTACATATGGTCATCAAGCGGTCAGAGTTCGAATTGAAACAGGCTAAAGCCAGAGCCCATATTTTAGAAGGATATCTTATAGCACTCGACCATATTGATGAAGTCATCGAAACGATCAAAAAGTCAAAAGACGAACCTACGGCGAAGGCCAGCTTGGTCAAAAAGTTTGGTTTGTCAGAGATTCAGGCTCAAGCTATTTTAGATATGCAGCTAAAACGATTGACTGGACTGGAGAGAGATAAAATTGAAAATGAACTTGCAATGTTGAAAGAAACCATAGCATACCTTGAGTCACTTCTCAAAGATATTTTTAAAATCCTCAAAGTAATCAAAGATGAACTTTTGTATTTGAAGAAAAAATACGGAGACGAGCGAAGGACACAGATCTTCAAAAATCGTCCGGGGGAAATCACTGATGAACAGCTCATAGAAAACAAGGAAGTAATCATCGTCATGACAAAGGAAGGTTATATTAAGCAGGTCGTACGCGAATCATTTAAGGTGCAAAACAGGGGTGGGAAGGGAGTCTCTGGTATAGAGACGAAAGAAACGGATAATGTATATTATATTACTTCCGCGATGACCCACGATTATATGCTCTTTTTTACGAATCAAGGAAGGGTTTTTCAGACTCGCGTATGGGATATTCCCCAGGGATCCAGAATTTCAAAAGGAAAAGCCATCGTAAATCTTCTAACTCTTCGACCAGACGAAAAAGTAACATCGATCCTTACTTTTGATCAGGAAACACAGGAAAAACCAGACGGTTTTATCCTTATGTCAACGAAGTTGGGAACAGTCAAAAAATCACCGTTTAGCGATTATGCCAACATCCGATCCAATGGAATAATTGCGATCCGGCTTGAGAAGGAAGACGAACTTCTGTGGGTAAATCTTACTGACGGCAAACACAATGTCATCCTCACCTCAAGAGCGGGAAAAGCAATCGTGTTCAAAGAGCAAGAGATAAGACCAACAGGACGAGCCTCAATCGGGGTAAAGGGCATGGATCTAGGGCCAGATTTAGTTACGGCTGCCGATGTTTTCTCAGATAAAGAATTCGCCAAAGATATACTTGTGCTCGGAGAAAAAGGAGTAGGGAAAAAAACTAAGCTTTCATTTTTTAAAGGCCAACATAGAGGGGGAAAAGGCGTCAAAATAGCCTCTGTTGATCAAAAAATAGGCCAAATCTGCTTCGTGCAAATCTTAAACTCGGAAAAAACCACAGCTATTATTACGAGTTCGAAGGGCCAGGTGGTAAAAATACCTCTACAATCAATCCCATCACGCTCACGAACTGCAAAAGGGGTTATCCTTATGCGCTTCTCCCAGCCTGGAGACAAGATTGTAAGCGCGACGATTGTGTGATATAATTTAAAGGTTGGAAGATAGACGATTCACTACTTTTATATGGAAATTGATGGAAAGAAAATAGCCTCACTACTTGAAAAATACCTCAAAAAGGAAGTAAAAAAATCACGAAAAAAGAGAAAAATTAAGCTATCAGCTATTTTGGTCGGCAACTCACCAGATCAACTCTCGTACGTCAAAATTAAGGCTAAGACTGCAAAAAAACTTGGGATTATCTTTGAATTGACTCATCTAAAAAGTGTACCTTCATTCGAAAAATTCATGCATCTTATAAAGGAGAAGTCACAAGACCCGGATATCAACGGTATAATAATCCAACAACCGCTTCCGGCCCAACTCTCAACAGCAAGTATCTATGAATATATACCAACAGTAAAAGAAATTGAAGGCCATAAAAATAAGTCACCTTTTTATCCGCCTCTTGGACTTGCGGTACTCACCTTACTCAAAAGCATCTACGAAAAATCAAAAAAAGCAGATGACCTCATGGTTCATCTTGATAAAGAAAAAGGCTACTATAAGAAATTATTCAGGAGTAAACGAGTAGTTCTTGTCGGAAGAGGAATAACAGGAGGTCAGCCCATAGGTAAAACCCTGACCGAAGCACGCATTAATTTTATTAATATAAATTCTCAGACATCAGAACCAAACACATACTATAAGGAAGCTGATGTTATTATTAGCGCTGTGGGAAATAAAATAATCACTCCTGATGTATTAAAACCTGAGGTGATACTCATTAATGTCGGGCTGCGAAGGGAAAACGGCAAACTCAAAGGAGACTACGAAGAAAAAGAAATTAGAAAAATTGCTTCATTTTATAGCCCCACTCCGGGAGGCGTAGGACCTATCGACGTCTTATATCTCTATAAGAATCTAATTGAAGCCGCCAAGCTCCAGAAATGACGTGTATAATACAATAGTTCGCACGTCATCCCGAGCGTTAGTGAGGGATCCCCGTACAGTTAATCTCATGAACAAGAAATCTAAAATTATAATAATTACAGGCCAGACTGCTACCGGTAAAACTGCTCTCGCATTAGAATATGCACGAAAATATGATGGAGAGATAATAAATTGTGACTCACGCCAAATATATAAATACCTTGACATTATCACGGGAAAAGATATCGAAGGAAGCTCAAAGCTCAAAACTCAAATATCAAAACCACATCTAAAATCTCAAAACTTCCAAAAAGTAAAAATGCTTGACAATAAATATAGTATCGGTTTTTATAAGCTACGAACTATAAACTATAAACTACTAACTAAGCTTTGGCTCTATGATATTGTCAAACCAGATCAATACTTTTCTTCTTTTGACTATCAACAATGCGCTCTTTGGGTGATCAAAAAAATCCTCTCCGAAGGCAAAACTCCAATAATAGTTGGCGGGACATATCTCTATCTAAAACATCTTCTCTATGGAGTGGAAACCGAAAACATCCCTCCTGATTGGAAATTAAGGAAAAAACTTGAGAACAAGCCTGCTCAAGAATTGTTCGCAATCTATAGTAAACTTTTGTCTCAATCGTCGAATCAGACAGACTATGTGGCGACTCAATTGAACAACAGCGAAAAAAACAATCCCCAGCGTTTGATACGGAAAATCGAAATAGCCAAATCAAATAAGCATCACCATCTTGATGCCGATCGATCAAAGATGGTATCGCACACTATACTTGCGCAAAAATTAAATCTACCTAAACTAAAAATTGAATTGTTTGGGTCAAAATATAAGAAAAAGGTAGAACTACGGAAAGCGATCGAAAGCAGAGTAGAGAAGAGGCTTGAAGAAGGTGCGCTGGGTGAAGTGAAAAAACTCCTAAAAATGGGTTGCAGCGAAAATGATCCAGGTCTCAAAACGATCGGCTACCAGCAGCTTCAAGCACACCTCAGAGGTGTGCTTACGAAGGAAGAGGCCATTAATCAATGGATATCAAAAGAAATACAATACGCCAAAAGACAGTATACGTTTATGAAGAAAGATAAAAATATACAATGGAGATTAGTCTAAAAGTCCATAAAGTCCTTAAAGTCGAAAGCAAAACAAGAAACTTAAACTTTATGACTTGATTGACTTTATGAACTCCTTCTGAATAATTTGAGGAATGCTTCCTTTGGAACCTCGACTTTCCCTATCATCTTCATCTTCTTTTTTCCCATCTTTTGCTTTTCTAATAGTTTTCGTTTTCGTCCAACATCACCCGCGCCTACTACTTTGCTTCCCTTTATTAAAACATCTTTCCTAAAGGGCGCTATACGTTCAGAGGCTACTATCTTCCCCTTATACTGAGCCTGGATTTTGATTTCGTACTGCTGCCTGGTTATCAAATCCCGGAGCCTTTTTACGAGCATATGGGCTTTCTCAAACGATCGTTCTTTAACGACAATCTCAGAAAATTCTTCTACGGGATCACCGTTAATGAGTAATAGTAATTTGTCAGCCTCAACGAGTCGGTATTCAAAGAATTCCCAATCCAAAGATGCGTATCCTGAGCTGACACTTTTGAGAGAATCATAAAAATCTGAGATCATTTCCGAAAGGGGCATTTCGTATTTAAGCATGATTTGATTTTTGTTATCCATCGTCATGAACTTAGCCCTGTATTGTTCACACAATCTCATCACCGCTCCTACATATTCATTCGGGGTGATAATAAAAATTTTTACCCATGGTTCCTGAAGAGAAAACTTCCCCTCTCCTGCTGACTTATACTCAACTTGAGGAGGAGTAAGCACTAGACTCAGATTGAACTCCCTCTCCAATCGCTCACGAACAACATCGGCATGAAGAAGACCAAGAAAACCTACCCGAAAGCCTGCTCCTAATGCTTTACTATGAATACCGGAAAATTCGAGAGACGAATCATTCAAATATAATTTTTCCAAAGCCTTTTTCAAATTGAGGTAGTCTGATGTGTCTGTTGGGAATATTGAAGCAAACACCATAGGTTTGACTTTTTTATATCCGGAAAGGATGGAGGATTGGTTTTTCACATCAATAATCGTATCCCCAACTTCTACTTTATGAATATCTTTGAGATTTGTCACTACGTACCCAATTTCTCCTTCAACTAATCTGTCAGAGGGATGCAAATCTGGCGAAAAATTTCCCACTTCCTGAATTTCGAATATTTCACTTGCAACTCCAAGTTTAACCTTGAGACCCTTTCTTAATTTACCTGAGAACACTCTTGCAAAAGCTATTACTCCGCGATGCGAATCATAGTATGAGTCAAAAATGAGTGATTGAATTTCTTGAAATTTGTCATTTGTCATTTGAGATTTGTTTGGAAATTGGGACTTGGGATTTGGAATTTTAAGAATTACTGCTTGCAATAATTCTTTTACCCCTTGACCCGTCTTGGCCGAAACTTCAAAAACTTGTCCTGAGCTTGTCGAAGGATCTATTCCTAGAAAGTCTATAAGTTGTTGTTTTGTTTTTTCTGTTTCAGCACTAGGCAAATCGATCTTATTCACCACAGGAATAATGGTTAGATTTTTTTCGATGGCCTTGAAGGCGTTTGAGATTGTTTGCGCTTGAACTCCTTGAGTTGCATCGACAAGGAGAATTACTCCCTCTACACAAGCAAGCGTTCTATCGACTTCATAAGAAAAGTCAACGTGACCTGGGGTATCTATCAAATTCAGAATATAAGTTTTAGATAACGTGTAGTTCATTCTCACGGGAGCTAGTTTTATCGTGATTCCTCTCTCGCGCGAGATAGGATTACGATCGAGATACTGCTCGTCATGTTTTCCTTGTTGGACAACCCCCGTTATCTCGAGTAATCTGTCGGCCAGAGTTGATTTTCCATGATCGATATGAGCGATGATAGCAAAATTTCTGATATGGGATAAATCCATAATTAAACGGTGACAATAGTAATCGTATCCCCATGAAGAACGATGAGTGAGTCTTTTTTTTTGATGAGGTTTTGCGATAAAAGATTTTCTATCGCTTCCCTCACATCATTTTGAAGTATTTCTCTTTGCCCTGCTGGTATCTTATGTACGAAAGCTCTCACTGCATAGTTTACTGTCAAAGCTTCACCAACAGCGGCTGAGGGAACAAAGGTAAAAATCGGTACTTGTGGTCTGTACCTTGATACGAGTCTTGCCATCGTTCCTGTCTCGGAAAAAACTAAGAAACCCGATATGTGCAGCTTATTTTTTTGGGTCTGCAACAATAACCCATAAGCGCTATCGGCCAACAATTCCTCATAGTCTTTAAGCTCAAAGTTAAATCTAACCCTGCTATCGACCGTATTTTTCTTTTCATTAAAACCAACTGTCTTACTCATGAACCTCACGGATTCGACTGGATATTCACCCAAAGCCGTCTCCCCCGAGAGCATTACCGCATCGGTAAGGTCGTAAGTAGCATTTGCAACATCAGAAACTTCAGCCCGAGTTGGGTGTGGATGATGTTCCATGGATTGAAGCATCTGGGTTGCAGTTATTACCGGCTTATTCTTTTGGATACTTTTCTTGATGATAATTTTTTGGTAATAGGGAACTTCTTCCAAAGGCATCTCTACTCCAAGATCACCTCTTGCCACCATTACAAGATCCGCCTCTTCAATTATATTATCCAAATCATCTATGGCTTTTTTGGTTTCGATCTTAGCAACTATCTTTGCATAAACAGAATATTTTTTCATTTTTTCTCGGACTAACTGTATGTCTTTCGCCGAACGAACAAACGACAACGCCACAAAATCTACCTCGTGTCTCGCAGCCAATTTAAGACCTTCAAAATCTCTTTCAACTAAAACAGGAGCAGGAAAATTAGATCCAGGAATTGTTACTGATTTCTTATTTTTTAACTCACCCTTACTTAATGAAAGTAAAAAATGTTTCCTCCCTTTTTTGTTCAAAATAAATTCAAATGCACCCGCATCGATGATGATCTTTTGACTGTCTTTAAGATAGGGGAGTATCTGGGTGTGGGTAAAAGATATTCCTTTTGTTCCGGCATTTTTTATCGCCTCCTTACCAAAAGGTATCTCTTCATTTAATGAAATGTCTATTTCGTCTTGCGACATAATGAGGCGTATTTCTGGTCCCTGAAGATCTATCAACGTTCCGACGGATTTATTCAATTTTTTGGCTACATTATTTACCCGCTGGATAGTCTTATTGTGCCAATCAAGAGTGCCATGCTTGAAATTAAAGCGGAATACATCAACTCCGGCAAGTATTAATTCTTTGATCGATGTTTCAGATTCTGTCGCCGGACCAATGGTGGCCACTATTTTGGTGAATTTATCCATATGCTGTACCTTATTATACACGTGCTATACTTATCCAATGTTGGTCATCTTGAGAAAAGCCTGGTATAGTAATTTCATCCGTGGAAGCATGTTTTTTACCATCGCTTCTTTTGTTGTTAATATCCTCAACTACCTATTCAATTTTTTGGCTGCTCAAGGTTTGGGTCCAAAAATGTATAGTGAAATCACTTCTTTATTTTCCTATATCTCCATATTCGCGGTCCCAATGGTCGTTTTTTCCAATTTTTTGATCCAAAAGTTGAGTGCGAGGGGAAGAGGAAAATTCATTATTGCCAAATCACTTGAGGATTTTTTTTGGCTCAAAATCAAAAAGTGGAGTTTTGCTCTCATCTGCATTCTTCTGTTAACACCATTTATCTCTCGCATAACTAATTTGTCTATGGTTACCGGGGCAGCACTCTTACCGATGATATTCTTATTTCTTTTCGGATCATTTTACAACTCGATGTTCCAAGGCTTACACATGCTTTTTATATTTGGTCTCATAAGTATATTTGCCGTTTCGCTGAAATTTTCAGGTGCTTTATTAGTCTATCTTGGGTTTGACGGTATGCAAACGATTATCTTATTTCTACTCATATCTTCCATCGTACCTCTGTTATTAAGCATCCTCATTTTGCGTTCATATTTTTCCAAAACAATAGTAGGCAAGGTACCAAAAATTGAAAAAAAAATATTTTCTATTATAAAAGATTCACAGTTCATAATCATTTTTTTGTCAACCTTGGCCCTGACTCTATTAAACAATGTTGATATTGTCTTTGTCAAAAAAGTTTTTTCTGCTCACGACGCGGGTATCTATAGTTCTTGGTCTCTTTTTGCCAAAATGATTTTTTACGCAGTAGGTCCTTTAATTGCAATCGGCTTTATTTTTTTCTCGAGCCGCGAGCATCAAAAGCACCACGATATAACACTCCGAATTTCCCTCCTCATGCTATTTGCCGTAACGATAATTAGTTACACCCTTTATAGCAATTTTGGTGATTTTCTTGTCACGATTTTCTTTGGATCCAAATTCGTCGAGGTATTACCCTACTTATCCAAAGCAAGTCTATTTGGAAGTTTTTTTACGGGTATTTCTTTTATGAGTTATTACTTTGTTGCTAAGAAGAGTTACTACGGACTTATTCTGCCACTATTAATCCCATTCTATGTCGTATCCTTATTTTTTATAAAGAAAGAGCTATCAAACATTATGGATGTCAATATATTATTCTCACTAGTCGTGGCAGTAATCTACGTAGGCGTCTATTTGAAAGATAGCTTAGACTCGAATTCTAAATCTTCTTAATGTTTTTTTTCCGTTGGGAAGATCGATCGTGACCTCAAAAGTCATCTGCGTAATGTTTGAATGATAACGACAAACGCCAGCCGAACATGTACCAAAATCCAGTACTCGTTGCGCGCTGTTTCCTGCCGCCGAATCGATTGAACCGCCAACTCCTTCTTCTTTCCCGTTGGTCTGATACATAAGGACATAACTTACACTTTTTGCCTTACTTACATTTGAAAAATAAACAAGCAGAGCTTTCCTATCAGATCTTAATCTCACTGACGTCCCGACTCCGCTGCCCGCTGTCATTTTTACTCCGGTTTGCTTAAATCTCGGTAACAACTTGGCTGCAAATACAGTATTGCTCGAAAAAAAGTGTCCCAAGAGACCAAGAAGAAGAAAGGTAAAAATACTCTTTTTCATACCTTAAGTGTAACAAAAGAGAAAGTTGTTGACAATCAAAGATGATACTGAAATAATGGAAGAACATATGAAGAAGAAAGTGACCGCGATATCAATCGTGGCAATCGTAAGCTTGTTTCTCGTTGTCTTATTGATTACATTGCGCAAAAATCCTTCTGAAACAAAATCACCGCTCGGACAAGAGAAAACAGGCGAAAAAGACGTGTTAAGTGATACCTCGTCCAAGCTCCAATCGTATCAAGATCCGTCGGGATTTCAATTCTCTTTTCCAGAAGGAATTGTCATTCAGCCGGAAAAAAATCTTGATCAATCGACGTATGCAAAGCTTACCCTTTCCTCTCCCAATAAAGAAGGCACCATGCAATTAAACGTCGCATCAACTCAGTTTTCCTCGGCTGATGATTGGTTGAAAACTAATAAAGATTTGGTTAAAACAGTAAAAGTTACCGACATCAAAATAGCCGATATCCAGGGAAAACAAATAGAGACAAAAGATAAGATAGTTACCGTCTTTGTAGACACTCAAACACTGTTTGAGTTCACCACAGAGAGCCGCAAGAATCTTCCCTACTGGAAAAATGCCAATGATATAATAGTCGCTTCCTTCTCCTTTGCGCTCCCTAGTGATGAAAATGTTACCAATGAACAAAATTTAGACACAGGTAGTGAAAGTGACGTCACATTTGAGGGAGAGGAGATAGTTGAATAGTATATAATAGGGCCATGAAAGATAGAAATGATCAACACTTCTTAAGCGTAATAATCCCCATTTACAAACAGGAACAAAGTATTATAAAAAACCTCCGATCGATTAAGCGTGTCTTGGATAAGATTAGGTATAATCACGAGATCATCACTGTTGTAGATGGAATCATAGACAGGTCATTAGAGAAAATAAAAAGAGCTGGAATTCAAGATGTCAGAACTATCGGGTATATGCAGAACCAAGGAAAGAGTCATGCGATACGGCTCGGGATGAAGGCTGCAAAAGGTGACTATGTCATGTTTATCGATTCGGGGATGGAGATAGATCCAAATGGTATCTCTATGCTCCTTGAGCACATGGAATGGTATGAGGCTGATGTCATCGTTGGTTCAAAAAGACATCCTGCGTCTTTTGTAAAATATTCGTTACTAAGAAGAGTCTTGAGTTTTGGCTATTACTCTATAGTTAAACTTCTCTTTGGAATCAAAGTCCACGATACTCAGGCAGGAATCAAGATCTTCAGAAAAAAAGTACTCGAAAAAATTTTACCCCGCTTGGTTGAAAAACAGTTTGCGGGAGATTTGGAAATGCTGGTTGTGGCTGATTCCATGGGTTTTAAACGAATTTATGAAGCCCCGATAAAACTCGATTATACACTCGGAAAAATGACCTCAGCTGCAACTATGCGATCAATTCTCGGTATACTTGTTGATACGTTGGCTATCTTTTACAGAAAGAATATATTGAAATACTATAGTTAATAACAATCATTTAGTCTCAAATTTATAGGGAAGAATAGAATATTTCTTTTATCCCTGCTTATGAAGTATCCTATTGTATCGGTAATTATAACAACACATAATTCGCAAAATTACTTAAACAATTGCCTAAAATCCATAGCAGAGCAATCTTATCCAAAAAACAAAATTGAAATTATAGTAGTAGATAATAATTCTACTGACGAGACAAAAAAGATAGCACAGCTCTATGTAAAAAAGCTCTATAACAAAGGAAAGGAACGCTGTTCGCAAAGGAATTTTGGCGCTAAAAAATGCATGGGGAAATATTATTTTTATCTTGATGCAGATATGATTTTGGGGGAAAATGTTATCAGAGAATGTGTTACAAAACTTGAAGGTGACCCAAAAACTATAGCACTGTATATTCCTGAAATCATATTAGGCAATAAGATTTGGAGTGCAATCCGCACATTTGAGCGTAAATTTTATGAAACTTCATGTATTGACGCTGTTCGTTTCATACGTATGTCAGAGTTCAGAACAGTCGGAGGGTTTGATGAATTATTGGAATGCGGTGAGGATTGGGACCTTGATAGAAGAGTCCGTATGCGAGGAAAAGTAGATATCATAACATCTCCACTCTATCATGACGAACAAAACTTAAGCCTTATAAATTATCTTAAAAAGAAAAAATATTATCTTGACCGGCTAAAAGGATATATTGAAAAATGGGGTAAAGACGATAAGGATATAGTTAAACAATTTGGACCTTTATATAGATTTTTTGTAGTGTTCGTAGAAAAAGATAAATGGAAAAGTAGCTTAAAAAAACCACACCTGTTACTACTCACCTTATCATTAAAGATTTTAGTTGGAATGTATTCCTTCTTAGCGTCGGATACCAGAGCGACTTCAAAAGTCCAATAAAAAATAAGATTACGGGAGATATTTTGTTGGGATTAGTCAATTGAAGATAATATATAATGGTTCCGATAGTTCATAAAAAGTAAAAATCAGCTTTATCTGATGTTATTCCTAGCTGATTTTCAGAATTATTTAGACGATTTCTGAAATAAGTCTTATAGGATATCTGAATATGTTGAAAAAAAATAGTCGGTCGTACTTTTCCGTCATTATTCCGCTTAGAGAACTGAGCTATGTGCTTCTGTTTGAGAACCTGCCTGCATTTGATAATCAAACCTACAAAAAGTTTGAAGTGATCGTCTTACCAAATGACCATAGCCAGTATGACATCAGTCTTCTCAAGAAATATAAATGGCTTCGAATCATACCCACGGGGAAAATCATAAAACCTGCTGAAAAAAGAAACATTGGGGTCCATCAGGCAAAAGGCAACATAGTTACCTTCATTGACGATGATGCATATCCAAAGGCTGACTTTCTAGAACAGGCTAGCACTCTTTTTACCGACAAAACTGTGGCAGTATGCGGACCGGGCATCCTTCCTCTAAACGCTTCGTTATGGGAGAGTGTCTTTGACGAAGTCCTTAAAAGCTGGATGGGGAGTGGAGAATATGCCTATCGTTTTACACCGAGAAAGAAACGCTTTGTCGACGATTTTCCGTCAATGAATTTTTCTATCAAGAAAAATATTTTCTTGAAACTCGGAGGGTTTAAAGGTAATTACTGGCCTGGGGAAGACAGCAAATTATGCGAGGATGTCGCATACAAAGAAAGAAAGAAAATACTCTATCATCCTGACGTGATAGTCTTCCATCACAGAAGAAAAGATCTAGAGAGCTACCTAAAACAGCATGCGAATTATGGGTTTCACCGTGGGGCATTTTTCGCACATGGCGACAAAAATTCTCTTCGCATTTCCTATCTTGTTCCCACATTCTTTGTTTTCTATCTGCTATTTAGCACTGTTTTTTCTGTTTTTCTTCTTCATTTCTCTTATCTCTTATCTAGTAACTACTATCTAATAATTATTATTTTTTATTTTCCCCTTATTGCCTATATTATTCTAGCTCTCCAGATTTTTCTAAATTCGTTACTTAATAGAAAAAATCTGGCAATTGCTTTGTTTTCACCTTTTGTGCTATTTACTACTCATGTCGTATATGGGATAATGTTTATCAAAGGGTTTTGGAAGGGAATGCGAAATAAAGATAGAATATACCAATAAAAATCACTAAATCTTAAATGATAATTTTTAAATAAACTTTTAAATTTTAAGAATTAAAAATTAGCGGACATGGACCAGGTTCAAACCATCAAAAAAGACGATATTGAAATCAGAATCATTCGCCCTAAATGTATAGGTGCAGCAACCTGTGTAGTCTATGCTCCCGCTACCTTTGACCTCGATAAAACAAATATTGCAATTATCAAGGAAGGTCAATGGGACAAGCTTGAAAAAATCATAGCGGCAGCTCAATCGTGTCCAGTCACTGCTATAGAAGTATTTTCGGGAGGAAAAAAATTGTTTCCTAAAGAATGATTTCTTATTGACATTAAAGCAAAAAGGGATCATAATGTAATTGAAATCACATGCCTAAAAAAATCTCACGTAAAAAAATTAAAATCGCAGTGGGCTATCCTCCGATTGAGTCAAAAAAAGGGGTGGCGCTTCTCTCGCAAAATAGACAGTTTCAATATTTTAATGCAAGAACCTTCATCTATCCCATGGTACCTGCCTATGCAGCATCCAATCTCCAATCAAAAGGCTATAAAGTCTACTGGATGGACGGAATCGCAGAGAGGAAAAAGTACGAGCAATGGATGGGTGAACTCAAAAAAGTGAATCCAGACTATCTCATGGTCGAGACAAAATCTCCGATAGTAAAAACACACTGGAAACAGATCAATGACTTAAAAAAAAGGTTTCCTAAGATTAAATTAATATGGGTTGGAGACCATGTTACGTATTTGCCGCTCGAACTTTTTGAAAACAGCAAAGTCGATTATGCCATAACCGGAGGCGATTATGACTTTGTTTCGGTAAATCTCTTGAATCATATTCACAGAGGAGAGGAATTGGAAGGAGGAGTCTATTGGAGAAAAAGTGACAAGAAGATCAAAGCCAAACCGAAATTGACGATGAAGTTGAAAAACGGTGACGTTGTCTATAGCTCCGGACCCGCCTCACTTCGCCATGTGCTGGATACCTTGCCGTTTGTAGATCGTGATCTGACAAAATGGGAGTTATATGCATATGATAATGGAAATTATAAATATACTCCGGCCACCTATATGTACAGCGGTCGCGATTGCTGGTGGAACAGATGTACCTTCTGCGTTTGGGACCATACCATCAATCCTTTAGGCTCATACAGAAGTTTTTCACCCGAGCGTTTGTTTGCCGAAGTAAAACACGTAGTCGACAAATACGGAGTAAAAGAAATCTTTGACGATGCCGGGACCATGTTTATCGGACCTAAACTTAAGCGATTCTGCCAACTGTTGATCGAGAGTGGTTACAACAAAAAAGTCAGATACGGTTGTAATATGCGTTTTAACGCCTTAAATCAAGAATATTACGACCTTTTGGGAAAAGCCCGCTTCAGATTTATCTTATACGGTATGGAGTCCGGAAACCAAAAAACACTCGACAAACTTGATAAGGGAACGAAAGAAGTAGATGCGATTAATGGTCCGAGAATGGCAAGAAAAGCTGGGTTAGATCCTCACGTGACCATCATGTTGGGTTACCCCTGGGAGACGTATAAAGATGCAAAAAGAACAATTGAAATAGCCAAATATGCCTTTAAAAAGGGCTATTATGAAACGATGCAGGCGACGATCGTGATCCCTTATCCGGGGACCCCACTCTACAAACAGTGCAAAGAAAACGGTTGGCTATTGACGGATGATTACAATAAATTCGATATGCGTGAACCGGTTATGAAAACTCCCATCCCGAAGGAAAAAATCCTGGAACTTGAACAAGATCTTTATTCGTGTTTCATGACTCCGCAATATATTACCAGAAAAGTGTTGGGAATCAGAAGCTTTCATGATTTTAAATACCTTTTCTACATGGGGTGGAAACTTTTGGGACATCTTATGGATTTTGACCCCAATCAAACTAAGGTGAATTGGTGGTCACCAACCTTCTGGAAAAATGCTTCTACAAGCCTTTTCAAACATCTCTTCAGGCCGAAAACTTCAGTTGACGCTGAAAAGGATGCCATCAGACTTGCCGACAGCGCCGTCAACCTCTGATATATGGCCCCTCCCGTGACAAGAAAGACGTATTTTACACCCTGCGAAACTAAGAAGTCCAAAATGAAGCTTTAATTTATCTCATTAATCTTCTTGGGATTGACCTGTATTTCCTCCATGGTTTTGACTAACATATTCTTCCGAAATTCGTCTCGCGGTAGTACTGGCGAAAGGTCTTCGATTGGCTTGCCGAATTCAAGCTTGGGAATAAGTTTTTGCAGCGGGTAGATTCTCACATCGCAGATCACAGGCCCCTTGTGGCGTAAGACCTCTTTTATTTTTTTAGATAATTCAGTGTTATGTTTTATCAAAACCGTTTTTACTCCATAGGCTTTTCCGACTTTTATAAAATCAGGAGCGGAATACCCCTTGCCTGTGGCCTCATAACGCGAACCCAGATATAGTTCCTGGAACTGTTTGATTATTCCGTACCCGTAATTATTTATAATGAAGACTTTTACCGGTAATTTTTGGTAGACCATAGTTTGAATCTCTTGAATATTCATCTGAAAACTCCCGTCTCCGTCGATACAGATCACTTCTTTTTTTCCCAGCGCAATTGAAGCTCCGATCGAAGCAGGAAAGGCATATCCCATCGGAGAATTTCCGTAAGCTGAAAATAGTCGCTGGCCCTTTTTAATCTCGAATGCCTGCATCGTCCATGTAAGGTGCCCTCCGTCATCTGGCACAATGACGGCCTTGCTGCCAAGTAGTTTTGACAAGGTTTTGATGAATACATATGGATTAACAAACTTCTTGTCCCTGCTATATTCGGGAAGTACAACTGGATACTTTTTTTTCCATTCCCGACACAGTTTTATCCAAGGAGAAATATTCGGTTTTTTGAATTTTTTTAGATTTTTAAGTAGAGTAGTAATAAATTCTTTTGCGTCTGTCTGAATTGTAAGCGCGGGGGTCAAGCCTCTTCGCTTATCCAGTTCTGCCTTATCAATATCGACCATGATAACTTTGGATTCTCTAGCGTAGGTCTGGGGTTTTCCGCCTGTTTGCCTAGTGTCAAGACGTGAACCAATGGCGATAAGCATGTCCGAATTTTGCACGGCAAAGTTAGCTGCTCTTTCTCCATAAACTCCTTGTGCTCCCAGATATAAACGGTGACCTCTATGTACAGTATCGTAACCGCTCCATGAGCTAACAACTGGGAAGCCTAATTCTTCAATGAGCTCTCTTATCTCCT
>Ga0155257_148_pt1 | contig 21150 bp, 25 predicted proteins | sample RifCSPhighO2_02_FD_106225 | JGI IMG/M metagenome (GOLD analysis project Ga0155257, IMG submission 106225) | Candidatus Roizmanbacteria bacterium RIFCSPHIGHO2_02_FULL_39_9
TCCTCTATCTTATTTGATGGTTCTATCATATTTTGGAAAGATAACTATTATAAAACAAATTTAGAGATTAATAGCTCTCTCTACCATCTTCTCTACCCGTTTCGAGTCCTTTTGTGGCACATATTGACAAATATCCGAAATCAAGATCTCTTTTGACAGCCCATCGATCGCTTTTTTGACCGCCGATATCTGCTGGATCACTTCTCCACAATCCCGCTTGGTCTCCACCATTCTTTGGATTCCTTTTAATTGTCCTATCAACCTATTTATCCTCTTTGTCAGTTCCATACCTGCTACATTAAATTGATAATAGAGAAATCTCTTTTTATACTGGATACTGGTATAGAGTATATGATTTCAAACCCAATGTCAATACTAATAGGCACATATACTATTGCGGGTTACTAAATAAATGATCCGTCAATTCTTAAATACGAGTAAGAATATAGAGATAACGAGAAGTTATGCCTTCAAAAAATGTATTTAGGCTGAAAAGCCTCAAGCCCCTACATTCAGGGTAGCTAAGAATTCTTTATTTTTCTTGGTCTTTGAAAGCTTGTCAATCATTGCAGTAAGTTGTTCTTCCGGATTCAATAATCCAAGCATTCTTCGTAGTGTTGTTATCTTTTTCAACATTTCTTTGTCAAATAATAATTCTTCGTGGCGGGTACCCGACTTCGCAATGTCGATCGCCGGATAGATTCTGCGATCGGCAAACTTGCGATCGAGGTGGATCTCTAGATTACCTGTTCCCTTGAACTCCTCGTAGATCAAATCATCCATCCTCGACTCCGTGCCAACGAGAGCTGTGCCGATGATAGTAAGACTTCCGCCTTCTTCGCAGTTTCGCGCCGCTCCCAAGAATTTCTTGGCTGGATATAAAGCTTGCGGATCAAATCCTCCCGACAGACTTCTCCCCGTGTTGGTAACAGACAGATTATATGCACGGGCCAATCTTGTGATTGAATCAAGAAGAATCACGACTTTTTTTCCCATCTCAACGAGTCGGCGGGCTCGATCAAGGGCAAGATTTGCTACCTTGACCTGCTGACGCGGTGATTCGTCGAAATTGGAAGCTGCCACTTCCCCTTTGATAAATCGTTTGATCTCTGTTACTTCTTCTGGTCGCTCGCCAATAAGAATAGCCATCAAGTATACATCAGGATAATTTTTGCCGATCGCTTCTGCGATTTCTTTGAGGAATGTCGTCTTGCCTGCCTTAGGCTGTGATACGATCAAAGCTCTCTGTCCAAATCCTATAGGCGCTAAAAGATCGACGATCCGCATCGAAAGAATGTCTGGCTCGGTTTCAAGTATGATTTGCTTATTGGGATGAAGCGATGTGAGCTGGTCGAATGGCTTTCTCAATCTGCTTTGTTCCTCTGTCAACTCGACGCCATTTATTTTCTTGATTAAAAGAAGCGAGTGGAATCGTTCGCCTTCCTTGGGAGGTCTTGCCAATCCTTCTACTTCGTCTCCGCGTCGCAGCCAAAATCTACGAATCTGGGAAGTCGAAACATAGATATCCCGATCAGGGTTGAGGATATAATCTTGGCGCAAGAAGCCATATCCTCCAAACGTGATATCGAGGATTCCTTTGGCCGGATAACTCATTTTCAAGTCTTCTTTCAATCGATCTTCTACAGGCTTGTCCTGAGACCCAAAGGATTTATCCTGAGGCACGAAGGACTTGCTCGTTGGAGCTGGAACTTTTTCAATTGTTTCTTTTTTTAGTACGAGTGGTTTACCCTGTACCGGAACGATAGGTTTTTCTTCAAAATTTTCCAAAAGAGAGGAAACATCGAGAGTGTCGGACTTCTTTTCTACCTTATCTTCCGACTTTTTTTTAGTAGAGACCATAAAATGTATTAAATTAATAAAATGAAAGGACGTTGAAAACTGAATATTCTATATCGCATATAATCAAAAACTACCTTCGTATATTATAGTCATAGGTCAGAGGTCGAATCGGAAAGCTGTATTCATGTTGAACGTTGAAGATCTTTTATAGTACAAGATCCCCCACGATAAGGAATTAGGTTGGACTTTTTCCCTCTGAAGCAACGGGAAGATCTGCTCCCCGATACAACTATCGGGGTAAGACTCGATCTCATTCTCCGACTAAGTCGGGGTTACCCTAAGTTTATGATAGCGTAGAGAAAAAGTTTTCAAATTGCTTTCCCGCGCTAGGCGGGATTCTCCCTATCAGGAGGATCAGATTCTAGTATACTAAATTTGAAAAGGTTTTGTCAAGCCCATAAAGTAAACCGCCTCACATCACGACTTCAGTATAATTTACTTATGAAAAAATACTTTGCTATTTTTTCCCTTACCGTCAAAGAATACTTTGTCTACCGACTCAACTTCATTCTCTGGAGGGTGAGGGTATTCATCAATCTTTTAATCCTTTTTTTCCTCTGGAGTTCTGTGTTTGAAAAAAACCCGCAGTTCGGCTCTTACAGTAAAGACTCCATGCTTTCGTACATTATCTATGCCAATATTATCTCCAACTTCGTACTTGGAACAAGAACCCCTGAAATAGCCGGTTATATCAATGATGGAAAGATCATAAATGACCTCCTTAAACCTGTCTCCTTTTTTACCTATTACTTTACTCGTGATCTTGCGGATAAAGCCGTCAATATGTTCTTCTTCTTTTTCGAACTTGCGTTAATTGTCTTACTTTTCCATCCCAATATCCATTTGCCTAAGAATATTTTTTTCGGGATCATCTTCTTAATTAATGGCGTTCTTATTTCTTATTTCGCCAATCTGCTCCTCTCCTTTATAGGATTTTGGACAACTGAAGTCTGGTCTCCCCGTTTTTTATTCATGATGCTTTTGTTTTTCGTCACCGGATCCTATTTCCCACTCGATCTTCTTCCCGCTCCTATCTTTTATCTCTTATCTCTCACTCCCTTCCCTTACTTTTTTTATCTCCCCACAAAAGTATTGTTAACTAATATAACAGCCCAACAATTTGGCACCGTATCGATCTATCAACTCGCCTTCTTTTCTTTCTTGTGGGTTTTTATAACTTGGTATTTAGCCAAATTTGCCTGGGTAAAAGGCAATAAAAGTTTTTCCTTTTGGGGGAGATAACAATAAAAATGTTAAACACAATTAGGTACTATCTAAGGCTTTACCTGTTATTTACAAAATTTGCTTACAGAACAGTATTACAAGCACGGTTGGGCATTCTCTTTTTTATGGGAGCTAAACTTGTTCGATTCGCTTTTTTCTTCTTTTTTATCCTCATTATCTTCGGCAGGAAATCAAACTTTGGCGGATACACATTTAATCAGGCAATTCTTTTTTATCTTACTTTTAATGTTATCGATACAGCAGCCCAAGTACTTTTTCGCGAAGTCTACCGATTCCGCCCCATGGTCTTGAGCGGTACTTTCGATTTGATACTCCTTAAACCTCACCATCCTTTCATTAGAATTCTTCTTGGAGGGGGGGATATACTAGATCTCTCGCTGCTTTTTCCGTATTTACTCCTCGCCCTTTTCTTTGCATTCAAAATCACTTCTATTACGTTTTTATCTCTTGCTTCTTATTTCATTTTGATAGGGAATGGGTTACTCATTGCAACTTCCTTCCATATTATTGTTTTGGCTTTAGGAATATTAACAACAGAGGTTGATCATACCATTATGATTTATCGTGATATGACAATCATGGGAAGATTTCCGTTTGATATCTATAAAGAGCCATTACGAGGAGTCTTCACTTTTATTATTCCAATCGGTATTATGATGTCATTTCCCCCCTATGCTCTCTTTGGTCTCTTATCTCCTTTCTCGTATCTCTTGTCTTTTGTGATATCATCATTACTATTCTTCGGATCATTAAAACTTTGGGATTACGCTCTAAAAAAATACCAGAGCTGGGGAGGATGACAGTATGATACAGGTAAAAAATCTCACTAAAATCTATAAAACAACGGTCAAAGGGAGTAGTTTTTTTTCGGATCTTTTCAACCGCAAATATAAAGAAGTCGTTGCCCTTGATAAGGTATCATTTGAGATTGCTGGAAACGAATTGGTTGGTTTCATCGGACCAAATGGTGCGGGTAAGACAACTACTCTTAAGATCCTGGCTGGTATTTTGTACCCTACTTCGGGTCAAGTAAATGTGCTTGACTATTTTCCTTTTGACAAAAAAAGGTCTTTTCTGAAGCAGATTGCCTTTGTCATGGGACAAAGAAATCAACTTCTTTGGGATTTGCCTGCTCTTGATACATTTCAGCTAAATAAAGAGATATACGAAGTGAGTGATGACCGTTATCATCAAATAGTAGACGAACTTACTTCTCTTCTAAATGCAGAAAACCTTGTTGAAAAACCGGTGAAAACTCTCTCCTTGGGTGAAAGAATGAAGATGGAACTGATTGCAACTCTTATTCATAATCCAAAACTTATTTTCTTTGATGAGCCGACGATAGGCCTCGATCTCTTTTCCCAGGAGATTATAAGGGAATTTATTAAAAAATATCAAAAGCAATATCGGGCTACCATTATGCTCACAAGTCACTATATGGAAGATGTGAAACGACTCGCGAAACGCATTATCGTCATTAACAAAGGAAAGATATTATATGATGGGAATTTAAAAGAAATCGTACAGAAGTACTCTAGTACTAAGCTCGTTACAGTAGTCCTAGAATCTAAAATTGATCAAATAAAATTATCATCTATCGGAAATATTATAAGTTATGTTTTTCCAAAAGTTTCATACAAAATAGACCGCCATTTGATACCTGAAAAAATCGACTTGATTAATAGACTCCTTCCCTATATGGATCTTACCATCGAAGAAGAACCCATAGAGGAAATCATCAAAAAACTTTTTTCGGGTAAGAAATGACTTCTGCCTACAAATATCTGCTACACTTAGATTGTGAAGAAAAAAGGACCGGCAATTCTCATCATAAGCTTGATTATCTTTTTAGTTTTCGTTGTAGGAACACGATATGGGCAAAAAGTTGAAAAAACAAATAAAGTGATTGATTACCTTATCAGCCTTCCTCCTAGTCCTACAGTTCAACCTACGCAGGCACCTGTGGAATTTGAGAAATACAGCAACAAGTCTTGCGGTATTAGTTTTCTCTATCTTTCTGGTTTCAAGCCAACCCAGGAGTCTTCTGATTCGGCCTCGATAGGTGACATCAACAGATCTGTTTCTTTTTTGTGCAATCCGGCAGAAGATAAAAACTATAATATCATCCGTTATCTAAACGATCCCCAGACTGCGACAGCCGAAGTGACGCTCGAGAATAAAAAAATGGTCGTCAAATCGATAGCTGCGGGCGCTGGAAACATATACCTGTTTAGCTTGAAAAACCCCTTAAATGGAAAGGTTGTGTTTTTTGGAGTTTCTGACTCACTCTATCCCCTTTTTGAAAAGAGTTTGGAGTTTATGAAGTAATCATTTTAAAGCTTCAAACAAAGCCCCCTAGAACAGCTCCTCCCGCTCCTCCTGATGCAATACTAAGAAGACCCACCCCGACTACACCTAAGACTTGGCGAACGCGAGAAGGCATGTCATCAATCTCTGCCAAATCTAATCTATTACTAAATTGGTTTGCATACAGAACAACTGGAGTAAGAATTCCTCCCATTGTCGCACCTGCTACTATACCTTCAAGTATTCCAACCATATAAGTATTTTATCTAAAAAATTTTCCTTTTGATAGAATAAATCAATGAAAAAACTATCTTTAGCATATTTTGGGACTCCTTATTTCTCCGCAAAATTCTTGGAAAAACTTCTCAGCGATGCTGCCACTAATCAGTCAATTGAAGTGAAGCTTGTTGTAACTCAACCTGACGCGCCGGTTGGTCGAAAACATATCCTCACGCCCACTCCAGTAAAAGTGGTTGCAAAAAAATATGGGATTAAAGTTCTCGACAACTTAGATAAGTTACAAGCTACAAGTTACAAGTTAAAAGAGATTGATATGGCTTTTCTTTTCGCATATGGCAACCTCATTCCTAATGATCTGTTGCGTTCTCCGAAATATGGCTTTTGGAATACACACCCCTCCCTCCTCCCCTTGTACCGGGGACCTGCTCCTGTAGCCTATCCTCTGATCATGGGTGATGCAAAAACAGGGATGACCCTCATTCAGCTTGACAAAGAGATCGATCATGGTCCAGTCATAGCTCAAGAAGAAACAGAAATATTGCCTGGTGAACGAAGATCCGAACTTGAATTAAAACTAACCGATTTAGCCTTTAATTTGTTTAAAAAACAAATGAATGCGTTGACTCGTGAACCCGCCAATAAATTAGTGAGGCAACCGCAGCAGCATCCAAAAGCTACCTTTACTGACCGATTAGAAAAAAGTAACGGTTTCATTCCTTATCTAGTACTTAAAAATGCTCTACAAAGAGAAAATAATGATTGGAAACCGAAACTGATCGAAGATTATCTTCAAACCAATAGAAATATCCAAATTACTAATTACCCATTACCCATTACTATTTTCAATCTCTTTCGTGGTCTTTACCCATGGCCAGGAATCTGGACTTCAACACATATAAAAGGTCAAGAAAAACGCCTCAAATTGACCGATATGGATCTTGTTGGCAATCAACTTATTTTGAAAAAGGTCCAGCTTGAAGGAAAAAAACAGGTAGATTTTAAAACTTTTCAGTCTGCTTACCACGCATTTTAAGCTTTTGCAGATTTTATTTTATTCAAAATGAAGGCGCCTACCACCGTATAAAGAATGAGTCTTAAGAATGGGAAAGATACCTGCAGATTCGTCCAACCTAAGATGAGAAACATGGGGGTAAAAATCGTAGCTAAATGCATATCCACCTGATAGGCTTTTTGATAACTTAGCTGATATTTCATCCATTTTCCGACCAAATACAATGCAAGCGCGGTAAACAACAAATAAATAAGTTGCGATGTAACAAACCATGATAAGCTTCCAAAGAACAGAAATAAAATGACAACGAATGGAACATAGATAAGGAAAGGTGAAATGTATTGGGCAACTCTTTGCATCATATTTTGATTGATCGTTATATCATCAATATTTGAAAAAGGAAAGGTTTCAATCCTCCCATCATCTCGACGATATGAAAGATATTGTTTGGTCACTAAGACTGCCGTCTGATACTTAGAAAGATCCTCAACCGAAGCTGCCGTGTCGATAACCACAAGATTTCTGATCTCCTCTGAAGTGGCTCCCTTGACCTGAAATTCTTCCTTTACGCTTTGTTCTACTTCCTGAAGCGGAATATAGTAAGGTTCCTCTACATTTGTTGAAACCTGGCCATTTCTAATGCGCACTTCCAACTCCGCCGGATATACTTTGACCAAAAGCCGCGGAACCTTTGCTAAAAACTCGTTGAGTGGGATCACCATAGACACACTCAAAAATACTGTGGTGACGATTGAGAGCAACAAAGAGAAAAATAGGAAATATTTTAGGCTGAAGCTAAATGGAGCTTTGAGAACTTCATTATAATACCTGGCTGAACTAAAACTATTCTTGAGTACATGAAAAAAAGTCTTGAAATACCTCATAGGTAAAGTATAAATCGATTATATGCGTCTTTTACTGATATGTCAACATTTTAATATTTACCACTTCTATTTTTTTTGTCTAGATTAAAAAAACCAATCTTGGGCACAATTATTGCAAAAAGTATCAAAACTCCTCCTATGGATGCTGAAAAATTGGGGATTTCTCTGAATAACAGGTAACTAAATAAAATTCCAAAAAATACTTCCAGAAGAAGAATTATGCTTCCATAGTTTGCTTCTATATATCTGAAACCATATACAACCAAATAACTAGTGAGTAAAGAATTGACCGCAAACAGTATATTTGCTATCCACGGACTTGAAAGACCAGGAGGAAAAAAACGCTCTCCAAACAATAAAGAAAGAGAGAAAGCCATGAATGCTGTAAGAATACTATCAATAAACACTATCTGACTTACCGAGTAGCTACTCGAAACTTTCTTAGAAAAGACATTCCAAACTGCGCTTGAAAAACCGGCTATATTAGCTAATAAATAAAATGGGGCTAATTTTTGGTCAAAAGACAGCGTATAGATCATTAATAAGCCAATCAAACCAACAATAAGTGAGAGAAATTTTTGCTTTGAGATTCTTTCCTTGAAAAATAGGTATCCGATAACATATCCTCCAATAATTGAACCTGCATAAAATAGAAAATAGGAAATACCTATTTGAATTTTATTAAATGCAATAAAAATACAAGTCATTGTTACTAGATCTCCTAGACTACGAATTAAAAACCACTTGAAATCATTTTTCTTTATCCTTTTCCAACTAAATATCAGTAAAAGAGGCAAAATAAAAAAAGCAATGATGAGATTTCTTGTCCAACTTTGGTAAAAGATCCCGAATTCCAATCCAATAAGACGGGAAAACACACCTAATAGACCGTATAGAAGGGAAGAGATTAATAGCGCTACAATTCCACTACTCATACTAAGCAGCGGGAGGAATTTTAAATAAACTTCCGATGAAGAAACCAACAAGTGCCGAGACCATCCCGATTACCATCATCCTAATTCCCTCTTGAATGAATTGTCTCCCTAATGTTTTTTTTGCCTTGTAAAAACCTACGATAAATAAAGTGACTGCTGAGACGATAAGCGCAATATATGATGCGGGAAAAATTGAGAGGAAGAAAAAAGGAAACAAAGGAATGAATGACCCGATGATTGCAGAAATTCCGACAATAAAGGCTGCCGGGATTGCATCTTTTCGATTGATCGGTTCGAGTTTGAGCTCCTGCTCCATCATCACCTTAAGCCAAATATGTTTATTTGACGTTATCTTTTTGACGATGTCCTCGAGTATTTGCCCTTTAAAACCAAAATTCTCATATAAGGCTCTTATTTCTTCTCTCTCCCCCTCAGGCACGTGCTCTATCTCCCACTTCTCTCTTTCATATTCTGACTGGTAGTAATCGGCTTCTGTGAGTTTAGACGTATACGCAACGGCCCCCATGGAGATACTTTCGGCAAATGCAGCGGCCAATCCGGCGACAATCACCACCTGATTTGAACCGGTTGCAGCAGCAACTCCAAGAATAACTCCCAGAACATTCACTAATCCATCCTGACCCCCGAGAATAATTTCCGGAAGATTAAAGCCCTTGAGGTGGGCTTCTTCGTGATGTATGTCATTGTGAATTGCATCGACCGTGTGAGCTTTTTTGATGGCTTCGGGATTTTTTTGTAAGAAAGCTTTTCGGGCATTATCGACTCGAGACATAGGCTTATTATACCTTATCTCTTTGCAGCCTCATTCATGCTTGCGAACAAGCCTGTCACTGCCTGTCCCTGTTCATAGGAACCAAACATCGCCGGAAGCATCTTTTGAGGAATAAAAGTTGCGGCAAAATCGGTAGCCGTACTTCTTGCCTCTACTGCAAAATTAAAGGCATCGTCATCGTTTCGAAAATATTGTAGTCGTTTTTTCAATCCTGAAGGAGATCTATTACCCACATGAGGAAATTCATTTCCAAAGGTACCATGAGCGCTCTGAGTAAAACTTGTACCTGTTAATTGAGCTGAAATTCCCATTCCAGGAATAAAAAAAACAACGTGGTTTCTTAGGAATTCAGCATCCACAGTTCCATCTGTATTTAGTTTGCCTTTCGTGTTACCATCACCTATAGTGGTTGCTCCTCTTATTCCTTCACTAAAAGGGTCTCCATAAATGTCGATGGGCTCCATATCCGCAGTCCCAAAGCTATTTACGTTGATCTGTCCATTTTTGTGAAAAACGAGATGAATGGCTTTATTTTTTGCGGGTGAATAGCGGAAATACTGCTGAAATGCCGCCTCTATCTGCTGCCTTTTTACTGGATCAGAAGTAAAGTCTTTATAGGTACTTATTGCGTTTTCATTGCCATAGATTCCTACATGAACTTCTCCAAGTATATCTGCATATGTACTCGCATCTTCCTTATACTCCATATATACTCCTTCGTTTACGTCTGAGATGGGTAAATCGCCTTCAAATATAGGTTGGCCGTCGGATTGATCTATCGAAATAGTTCTTGCATTTCCGTATATATCCGTATAGGCAACGGAAAAATTAGGATCGATAGGTAGATTGATGTTGAATATCAGATTTTGGACTGTTGCTTCATCTAAATTTCCGCTGATTCCCAAAAGCTTTTGGATTTTTTCAATATCCGCTTTTTGAGCAATAGCCTGCTTTTCAGACTTTACTAAGGTAGGCGGTACAATTGTTTCCGTAGGTCGAACTATGGGTGTTGGACTTATATAGGTCGGGGTGGCTTGAGCTTGTGGAACACAGGCTAAGACCGCAATTGCAGGCAAAAAAACTGTCATTAAGCGTAGAAATCTAAAGTTCGCGCGTAGATCAACTGGGATAGACATACCTATAGTATATCATCACTGAGCAAGAAATACATACTAAATACGTATGAAAGAGGCCGGATGCTTATTTGTAGTATTCTCTGATTTGGAAGAGGATGTAAAGCGAAAGAAGGCTTCCGATGATGAGTCCGCCGACGTCAAAGCGAACAACATTTTCTACAACACCGATCAAAACTGCATAGTAAAGTAAATACCATGCTTTCTTCTGTCTTTTAAATAGGCCGGGGATTGCCACTGCTTCAAGCACCAACTGGACTGCATATAATACTAAGGTTACGATGTATCCTGTCCCAACTCTCAATCCTCCCATAAAGCTAAATGGAGCTAAAACGGTACCAAGTCCAAAGACTGCCAATATGAGGGGAAGAGTTAAAATAATGAGAACGAGTGTTATCCAAGGTCCATACTTAACTATGAATTCTTTGAGACCGGGGGGGAGTGCGGGAGCTTTTTTGACGAGGTAGAGACTTAATGTATCTTCTAGCTGATTAAGATAAAATTTATAATCCTTGCCTTTTGTATCCATTACACTAAAGACTAATATAGCTTATTTCTTTTGTCAAGGGCTAGATGATTTTTTGGTCTCTCTTACTCTAGTTAACAGGATCCCCGCTATAGCAGTCAGGAAAAGAGAGAGATAAAAAGGCGCCTGGGGAGAAATTGTATCCCACAATATCCCCGCAAGAATTGACGCGGGCAACGCACAAAGACCTATGACCATTTGGAAAGCGCCGAGTGTGCTCGCAACAACCGTTTTTTCGGAAAATTCCGCAACCATCGTTTTTTGCACAGGTTCGAGTGCGGCTCTATGCAATCCATACAAGATAAAAGCAAGAATCAAACCTAAGTAGGTATTCCAAATAATAAATAACAAAGTAGTTAGGCCCCAACACAAAAAAGAGAGGTAGAGAATTTTTTTTCTTCCGATAGAATCGGATAGCTTTCCGAAAGGATAGGAAAAAATGGAGGCAACTAAGGTAAAAAGAAGATACAATCCAATCACCGATTCGATATGAATCCCGGACCTCTGAGAGGCGACTATGAGAAAAGAATAACTAAACGAGCCAAGCGAAAAAAGCGCAGAAAGGAACATGTATGTTTTTAAGTTTCGATCAAATGACGCGAAGGACAAACCTTTAAAAATTCTTTTTTCTTGCCCAGCTTCTTTAGTAAACAAGATCAGCATCACAACAGCAATGAAGGAAGGAATTGCTGCGAAAAGAAAAAGTTTCGTATACCCGAGATACTTAAGAAAAAAAAGGGAGATAAGAATTCCGAACACGGCTCCGAGATTATCCATCGCTCGAAGTAGGCCAAAATTCCTCCCTCTATCTGCATTTGTTGAGAGATCGGAGACGATTGCATCGCGTGGTGAACCGCGAATTTTTCCGGAACGATCAAGCATACGAAACGGTATGAGCCATTGCCAGCTCGGAGATAGTGCGTAGCCAATTCGCGCAACACCTCCAAAGAGATATCCTACCCATACGAATATTTTCCTTTTCCCCCATCTATCAGACAAATAACCGGAAACAGCTTGAGAAATCGAAACCAATGCATCCCCTACCCCGTCGATGAGACCCAATATACTCATATTAGCGCCAAGAACTTGTGTTACGAATACGGGCCAAACAGAGAAAACGATATCTGACCCCATGTCGTGTAAAAATGAAGCAAGGGCAAAAATTTTTATTGAGTTATCTTTTGACTTCGGTCTCATATATTATTACGCAACGGACAAATAAAGCAGATCATCTCATATATTTTAGCGCAGTTTGAGATTAATATCCCGCCTTAATTTCAAGTTTTCTTTATGCATAAATATACATTTTTTGCTATAATAGGGCTCCAAAACTATGAGTCCTCTGAACATATTTCTTATTATCACTCTTGCTCTACTCCTTATATTTGCTAAAAGCGACCTTGCCGCAAATAAGGAAGAATCTCTCGTGAATCCAACTCTCACTCCTACTGTAACTTCAACCCCTACTCCAACGCCTACTCCCACTATTCCTCAGCCCGCCTATTTCTCTATCCCTGAAATCCAAGTTTTGGCTCCAATCATTCCTGTAGGAACAGACCCATACGGGAAAATGGAGCTGCCTTCAGATATAAATACTGTAGGCTGGTACTCACCCGGATTTAAACCCGGAGAAAAAGGAAATGCCGTCATAGCAGGACATCTTGATTCGGCAACCGGCGCTGGAGCAATTTTTTACCATCTTAAAGAATTGACCTTGGGAGATGAGTTATTGGTCACCGGACAAGACGGAAGAATTCGGACTTTTACTGTCACCGATAAAAAGATCTTCCCCTACGATCAAGTTCCTATGGAAGAAGTCTTTGGCGCAAACGAGGCAAAAAGATTAAATCTTATCACTTGTACAGGAACGTGGAATGCGGCGATGCAAAATTACTCCCACCGCATGGTTATTTTTTCTCAACTCAAGGAAGGTTAATCGGTAGCGCAGCTCTCGCTTTTTCTTCCCACACTCTCTATTCTTTTTTTCGTGATTCTTCCTTTTAGGGCAGTTTCAACATTTGGATTTTTTCCGCTAAAGATAACAACGCTATCTTCTGCTCGTATCGGATAGTTCAGAATCGAATCGACTTTCTTTCCGTTCACATATCCTAGCAGGGGCTTCGATGAATCAAAGGAAAAATGGATATTAGTAAAAAGATCTTTCCATTTTGCGCCTTCTGCTTCAACATGTACTACGTCTCCGTCTAAGTCGTGTAGATGTGCTTTTTCTATCTGCTCATCTTCCCTATATTCTTTCTCATTTTCAGTACACGGTTGTATATTCATATATTTAATATTTGAAAATTCTTGTTTTTTTCCATCTTTATAGACTTGAAACCCAGCGTGATAATGAATTTTTTTCTTTGCAGCAAATTTCTTTGTGTAGACAACAACACCTAGCACAAATACAAAAAGAACGGTGATAAATATAAGAACTTTATGCTTCATTCTTAATAGTATACAATTAGATTCCTGTGAAAACTTTTAGAACCTTTTCGTTTGGCTGCCGGGTCAATCAGGCGGAAGAAGAAGAAATCCAAAAAAAGATGCTTCAATCTGGCTTTTCTTGGGCGGAAAAAGAACCGGATATCATGATTGTCAATACCTGTGCGGTTACCGAAAAAGCCGAACGCGAAGCCCGTCAGTTCGTCTATAACATCAAGCGTGAATCGCCCAATACGTTCTTGGTGACTACTGGTTGCGCTCTCACCAATTGGCAATCCCGCTCAGCGGGATTAAAGGCCAGCTTAGCTGGCCAAAAAGATGCGCTCCTTGGTAGGCTTCCAATTGATTTTTCGGTTGATAATGTAAATAAGGAATATTTGGTGGAACTCATTTCCCATAAGTTTAACGTTAAACGTTTAACGTTCAACATTAAAAAAAATTTACACCAGGACAAATATATCTCTTCAGGTCGATATCTATTAAAAATCCAGGATGGATGCCATCGCTTCTGCACCTTTTGCATCGTTCCCTATCTTCGTGGCTTGCCAAAATCTTCTAGGATTTCTTCGATAGTTGAGAAGATAAATCACCTCCCCAAACATATGAAAGAGGTCGTTCTTACTGCTATCAACACAGAGGCTTTTGGCAAAGAAACAGGGGAAACATTTATTGATCTGGTGAAAACAGTTCTGGAAAAAACGAAAATCGAGCGTTTGAGTTTCGGTTCAATCCACCCCTGGAGCATCAATCAAGATTTTTTGAAATTCTATAGAGATGTTGCAGGTGAAAATCGTTTAATCGATTTTTTTCATATACCCTTACAGTCTGGGTCTGATAAGATGCTGCAACTCATGAAAAGAAACTACAAAAGAAAAGAAATTGAGGAGAAACTCTTTGAAATTCAAAAGATTAATCCTTATGCTCTTATAGGAACCGACGTCATCGTTGGATTTTTGGAGGAGACTGATAAGGATTTCGAAGACACGTACGAATTTTTGAAAAAAGTCCCGATCAGCAAATTCCACGTCTTTCGTTTCAGCAAAAAGAAAAAAACCGCTGCATATTATATGGCAAAACGACTTCCTGAGCCGACCCCCACACAAAAACAAGCCAGAAGTAAACGTTTGATACAACTTAGTCAGCGAAAGTACGCCCAATTCCAAGCATCGCTCATCGGAAAAACATTTTCTTGTCTCCTTCTTCCCCAATATAATCATGGCCAGGAAGGCCTTCTCTCAAATCAGGTACCAATCTTCGTGCATGAGAAGGAGAAAAATAATTCCTTTAAACTTCATTCCGTTCTTGTTGAATCGGTAAAAAAAACAAGACTCATCGGAAAACTTCTTGATTAGTTAAGTTAATTACAATTACAGTCAGCTTCGCTTGTGCAGTTTGGATTACGACAAACTTGAGACCCGGGGAGACTTCCTGATACGCATTGGAGTCCTGTTACACACGAGTAGCCATTACTTCCACATGTCTGATTACAAGCCGAGGTTCTGGGCGGAAGCGTCGGGATTGGCGTATTGGTTGGAGTCGGCGTGTTAGTAGGAAGAGGTGTCGAAGTTGGATAGGGGGTATAAGTCGGTTGGGGAGGCAAAGGGGTAGGAGTCGCCGTTGGGCTTTGCGGTCGACAGGTAAATTGGAGAACATTTGAAAATGGTGAATATTGATTGCTGCCGGTGCAATTGACACAAGTTGATGCCGCATATTCAGCAAAATAACTGGATCCGTTATTAATATTATTCATCGTATAGGTTTGGCTTGTCTGTCCGTTTGAACCAACTTGTGTATTAACAATATCATTTCCTCCACTTTGCGAACCTACCTGAATCCAGTAGGTATTTGTGCCAGCGACCGATTGAAAATTAAGATTCGCAGTCCAGCTATTTCCCGATTGGCTCACGCACTGTACTGTTGGAGAGTTAGGCGGTTGGACAGCCGCTCTACCCGAAACGCTGTAGTTAATGACAAAAGTTTCATTTGAGGCAGGAGCCGTCAAGGTAATCACCTGGGAATCACCTATATCATTATTATTGTTCCAAAGGGAAGCTTTCATCTGATATTGAGCTCCTTGAATAGCACCGCTCCAACTCCATTGGACTCCATTGGAGGCTGGCATGTTAAAAAGTTTCACGAATGATGCATCTCCCGGTCCTTGTTTGTAGATGGTGACGATCGTGTTTGAAGGAATTGGCCCGTTGATATTAAAACTTCCCGACACTGTTGCCTTTTCAGGAGGAGCAGAATATTGGGAATTGATACGTAATATTTCATCTGTTGCCGGAGCAGTCACTTCGATAACGGGAGACTCACCCATGTACTGTCCATCTACATACAGAAGAGCTTTTATCGTATAAACCTCTCCAGCTATGGCTCCATCCCAACTCCAACTCGATCCATCTCTGGCAGCTATCTGATCTGTTATTAAATTAAACTCTGTTTCATTTTCTTTTTTTTGATAAAGCGCAATGTTGCTTTGATTTGTTACAGCTCCATTCAGATCTATTCCTCCCGAAATAGTTGCTTGCTGGAGAGAGGGTTTGTACGTCGAATTTATTACCAAAGTTTGACCTGTGGACGGAGCTGTGATTCTGATGATTGAAGAGTCGCCTAACTTTGTTTTATCTTGATATAGACTAGCCATAACTTCGTACATAACTCCTTTTGTTGCCTTGCTCCACTCCCAATCCGCTCCATTTTCAGCAGGAAGATTATTTATTATTGGAGAAAAATTTGCATCTCCCTGTTTCTTAACAAGAAGAGAAATGCTTGAATTATTGGGAATTACTCCGTTCAAGTCAATCGATCCTGAAATAACGGCTGACTGATTAGTGTTGTAGAGATATCCAACTGAAGCAAGAAGAACAACCGCAATCAAAAGTAAGGGAAGGAAAAAATTTTTGTGTAAGTTTTTCATCTCCAAAATAATCCTTACAATTTTTACATGGAATTACTTATTTGTCAAGCGGATTTTGTGATCACCATTACATTAATCTGCTCAAAGGAAAGGATAAATAGAAGGTTGACCCTTTTTTCGGCCTGCTTTTTAACCACATTTTTCCTTTATGTAAATGGATAAGTTCCTTTGAGATATGCAGCCCTAAGCCTAAACCTTGAATCTGTTTTTTCACGTTATTTTTGGCTCTGAAAAATGGTTCGAAAATCTTTTCTTGATCATCGTAATCTATCCCTATTCCAAAATCTTGCACTGAAATAAATAAATGCTTACTTTTGTTTTCGACCATGACAATAATTTTATCTGCATCGGGGGAATATTTACGCGCATTCCGAATCAGATTGGAGATAACCTGGCCTAAACGAATCTTATCAGCCCTAATGTTCGATCTCACCTTTCCTTTTAAAATAATCTTATGGGATTGAATAAAACTCTGCATGTCGCCAATTACCTCTTTCACAAATTCGTCAAAATCAAAGACTTCAAGTTGAAGCTTAAGTAATCCTGCCCGGATCTTTGTAATATCCAAGAAATCATTAATAATTTTAGTCAGTTCGTCAGCTTTTGCGTTTATTTTATTCGCAAATGGAATTGCTTTCTCAAATTTTCCTTTTTTAAGCTGAAGTGACATTAACTGGCTGTATGCCTTAACATTTGATAAGGGAGTCTTTATCTCATGTCCTGCGATTGCGATGAACTGCTCTCTCCTTTCTTCTTCATTTCTTCTCTGTGTAATATCTTCAAACGTATTGATAACAAATTCAACCTCCCCTTTTTTACTGATAAAAGGCGACGCTTTGACAATTGAATATTTTGTTTTACCTGTAAGGTTTTCAATATATTTGACTATCATCTCAAACGATCGTCTGCTTTTGATAGCCATCCGCCCGGGTAATTTTTCGACAGGCAAAGTCTTACCTGCCTCATCTTGCAACGTAAGTCTTTTCATGATTGTACCTGATGAAGTTTTGAGCACATCCTTTCTTGATCCAAGTCCGATGATGCGAACTGCAGCTTTGTTTGCAAAAAGGAGATTCCCTTTCGTGTTTTGGATTGTAATTCCGTACTCAATATGATTAAGAATCGTCTCAAGAGGAAGCTTTTTGAGGAACGTCATTATTTCTTATTATACCTTATGGTGATTTCAGTCACACTTATACCTGCCATCTTCAATACTTTGTAGACGTAAGAATCGAGTAAGAAACATTTGTAAGAAAGAGGTTCCTCATGTATAATTTCTGTGATATTCATCACATTAGTATCATGACCAAATCAATTGTTCTTATAGAAGACGATAAAGACCTGCGAGAATATCTTCTCGGCCTACTTATTGATTCTGGTTTCACGGTAAAAGCATTTTCTGAAGGAATTACAGGACTTAAATACATAAAAAAAATGCCTCCCGATCTGGTAGTTTTAGATCTTGGACTCCCCACCATGGGAGGCGAAACCGTATGCACAGAAATTAAAAAGGCCTATGCTGATTTACCGGTGATCATATTAACAGCAAAAGGAACGACGACAGATATAGTAAAAGGACTCAACCTCGGTGCTGATGACTACGTAGCTAAACCATTTGAATCCGATGTTTTGCTGGCAAGAATTAAGGCACGTCTTCGTGAAAATACTAATAACAACTCAATCTTAAAAATAGCCGACCTTGAACTGGATACAAAAACACTCGAAGTGAAAAGAAACAAGAAACTTATCAAGCTTACTCCACAAGAATTTAAGCTCCTCGAATATATGATGAATAATAGAGGGAGGGTACTTACAAGAGATATTATTTTAAATAGAATCTGGCTCTATTCGACTGAAATTGAGACAAGGGTGGTTGATGTATACGTGGGATATTTACGCAAGAAAATCGACAATGGTCATAAGAAGAAATTAATACACTCTGTACGAGGCTTCGGCTATATGCTTAAAGAATGAAAATTCCGCTTTTTTAGCTTATATCTTCGTTCCGTCTTTTATTATTTTAATAAAGTCCCCGACAAAACTTTTTTTTAACAAAACTTGCAAGCTGTACTTCATATGATAAATGAATTATTAATTATAGATATATTATTCATTCGCGGTAAGAATGAGGTATAAAAAATCATAGAATTGTGTAAGACCGTCGATATCTTCTTACGGAGCTCTTACTGATCTCTCTTTCCATTTTGACGCTAAGCAAATATAGTTGGAATATTACAAATTATTCTATGAATCTATGAGTATATTACTTTTGATTGTACTAGGACTCGCAGCCGGGTGGCTTGCGTCTGTAATTATGGGTACCTCCTCGCAAGGGGTGTTATCGGATATCATCTTTGGGGTTCTGGGAGCCTTGGTGGGAGGACTCATTATGAATCTCCTTGATCAACCGGGAGTTACTGGCTTTAATGTTTACAGCATTTTAGTCGCAGCTCTCGGAGCAATGGTCTTGATCTGGATCGGAAGAAGATTGAGAACTGCATAAGTAAGAGGTAGCTTAAGTTATTTGTTAAAAGAAGAATGGAGGTGAAAACCATGACAGATACAAACAAGGGTTCCGATCAGAGGGATCAATCTATGCAAGAAGAAGATATTGATGAAGATATGAGTTAGTAAATCATTTCTTAAATAAGCCCGCCATCTTCGGCGGGTTTATTTTGTAAAGTTAACTGGCTTCCGGTGAATAGTTTTGTAGTTCTTTTATCTTACTTTGCTCCTACACTATTATCACCAATTTATTGTCTAGACGTATTAGAATTTAGGATGATATCTATAACCCGAACGATTTATAGCATAGACCGGAATAAACTTTACAACCTTACGAATAAATCAAAGGAGATACTATTAAAAATACATAGTATCTTCCCCTTTGATCTTTTCCCCAATACGATCGTGGTAGATGAAGTAAAGGTCAGCGTTATTTATCGCTTTTTTTTTGCTTCGGAGCAAATTCGTGACATTTTGATAAAAGATATTCGATCTGTTTATGTAGATTCGTCAATTTTTTTTGCAGCGTTAAATATTTCCTTTGTATGGCCGCGTTTAATAAAAGAAAAAACGACAACCATTAACTATCTAAGAAAAAATGATGCTCTGCGGGCTAAGAATATTATTGAGGGGCTTATGATTACTTCATATGAAAATGTTGAAATAAAAGATATAGAAAAGACGACGCTCGTTAAAAATGTCTCAACCATCGGAAGGACTCAAGGTAGTTAAAAATGAAAGAGGTATTGACCAAAAGGAAGCCAAAAAAAATTGTAGAACGTCAAAAAAACCACTCCTGCAGATAATCCTACTAAAAAGGGGACCCAGCGCATCTTTCTGAAATCTTGCCTACCGAGAGAAATGGAGACCGAAATTTTATGACGTTTCATGAGTGTAGAAATTTTATCAAGATAATGTAAGAGGGGGGGTAAGAATTTTTAAAACCACCCTTAATTGAAAAACGAATTAAATAGAGCTATAATATGCTCCTCATGAAAAAAGTTGTGGATAAAATTAAAAAACTTCTTAATACTGGAAAAAGGAAACTTTTATTTGTTGTTGAAAAAAGGCCGTTTGCGAGTTTTTTTGCCTTTCTTTTTCTCTTTTTGATTCTTATCGTAATAAGTAATTTTTTAGGTACTCCAAAAATAGAAGAAGAAAAAGAGACTCTCCAAACAAAATCAGTAAGGATATATCGGGTGGGTAGTGCTCCCAAACTAACCGTGCAAGCCCAGATTGAAAAATCTGGAGTGGTCACCATCACCTCCCTCATGGGAGGCGTCGTCCAAACTATTTACAAAAATCAGGGTGAAGAGATTGATAAAGGACAATGGCTCATCGGACTCTCCTCAAATTATCAAGGAGGAAATACATTTTCGCTCCAGCGCCAGATTGCCCAGAAACAATATCAGACTGCAAAAGATACACACGATAAACAAAAAGATTCTATTGATCTGCAAAAAAAAATCGCGGAAAAAGGCCACGTCATGGCCGAAGATTTACGCGCTATCAACGAACAATCGATCGCTGGAATTTCATCATTGGTCTCGCTTAATAGCGACATTCTTTCTAGTTTGGATTCAGAACTCAACACTCTTTCCCAGAATAGCGCTTCCAATAGTGCGCTTATTCTCTCGACCAAACAATTAAAAAGTCAATTCTTAGCAGCCAATAATCAAGCCCAAGCCTCGCTTACCAACACTCAATATCAATCTTCTGATGATAATGCACCGGCAGAGCTTACTGATTTGCAAAAAAATTTAACGATCAAACAGTTGGAGGTGCAAAAGAAAATGCTCGATCTGAATCTTGAAATTTCAAAACTTCAGTTGCAGATGGCTCAAGTAACCGAGGCTCTGATGTATCCCTCCTCTCCTTTTTCAGGAATAGTTCAGAGAGTGTTCGTAAAAGTCGGACAAGCGGTAACACCGGGAACACAACTTGCCATCATCAATCAGACTACGGATCTACCTGATCCAATAACTGCGATTGCATATGTCTCTGCCGATATTGCACGTAGAATTTCACTCCTGGAACCGAGCATTTTACATCTGAATGGAAATACAAATCTCTCCCTTAATCCGACCTATATAACGCAAGAGGCAATCCAAGGCTCGCTTTATGGAGTGTATTTTACTGTTCCGGATAATTATGTCCGCAATATGACTGAAAAAGGATTCATTCAAGTAGATCTTCCTATCGGGCATTACGACACAAGCGCAGTCATTCCCTATATTCCGGTCGATGCAATCTATCAGACCAAAGATCAATCCTATATCTATATTATCACCGATAATAAAGCTCAAGCCAGATCTGTCGAACTAGGAAACGTCTACGGGAGCTTT
>Ga0155257_156_pt1 | contig 19758 bp, 22 predicted proteins | sample RifCSPhighO2_02_FD_106225 | JGI IMG/M metagenome (GOLD analysis project Ga0155257, IMG submission 106225) | Candidatus Roizmanbacteria bacterium RIFCSPHIGHO2_02_FULL_39_9
CGTCGCAGGAACCTATGACGGTTCGAATTTGAAAGTATACGTCAATGGAGTGCTTGACAATTCCGCAGCCTCGACTAACACACCAAACGATACTACCGATGTAATGGCAATCGGTGGTCGCACCACGAATGGAAGTGTGGGCTGTGGAAGCGTCAGCAACCAACACCCTTTTGACGGAAAAATTGATGACGTTAAAATCTTTAACTATGCTTTGACAAATTACCAACTGCTGACGGAGTTTAATCAAGGCTCTGCAGTCCGTTTCGGCCCAAATACTGGAGCACCATAAATGTGATCTGAATCGTTGTTAACTCCTTTAAGTTCCTTTAGACTCCCTTATATGTCAGATCAGGATAAAGCGATCAAGGAACTGATCGAAAGAACCAGAAAAGAACTGGAAGAAGCAAAAAAACCACATGCAACTTCAAGAAGTTGGAAAAGTCCGCAAGGGTATAAATTTCTCTTCCCATGGAGTAACGCAGTATTGCTTCGTATTTTGATTCGGAAACTTACCGAGACCTTGCCCAGATCTGAATACAGGTCTAAAGCTCAAGTAGATGATGCAACTAGATCAGTGGTTGCAAACATTGAAGAAGGCTATAAAAGATCAACGACAGGTGAATATATTCGATTCCTTGGATTTTCCCAAGGCAGTTTGGAAGAAGTAAAAGGAGATATTGAAAGACTAATGCAAGACGGATTTCTAAAATCTGTTCCAGAGAGTAAACTAACTGACTTTGGTATCGATCTAAAACTTTGGAATCTTTGGGCTAGAAATCCCTTAAACTCCTCTAGAATCCTTTATTTTCCTTTAAAATTCTCTAAGGGAATCTATAGGAACTTAAAGGACATTAAGGGAGATAATTTAACTTATGAAGTCTTTATGGAACTAATTAACAAGACTGATTGGTTACTTCGAAGACTCGTCCGGTCTCTTGAACAAAAACAAGACGACCTAAAACTTTGCCTCGCCGGTCTCAAATAAATTCCTTTAATTTCCTTCCAGTTCCCTTAATCTTTCTTTAGCCACTTGGTCATCCGGATTCAACTCCAACGCCTTCGTGAGTTCCTTTTTGGCTTTCTCTTTTTGACCTAAATTCAAATAGACAATCGCCAATCTCCTACGGGGAGCAGCATTAGAAGGTGAAACAGCTACCGCTTTTTGCATATACTCTAGTGCTCTTTTATAATCCTTCCGGTCAGAATAAATAAGTCCAATATTTACATATGCTTGCCATATATTCGGATTGAGCTCGATTGCTTTTTCGAACATCGGCATGGCCAAATCATCTCTTTTTTTGATCCGATACAGAACCGCGAGGGCATGATATGCATCCACATAATTGGGATTGAGTTTCAAGGCAATCTTCAATTCGAGTTCTGCGCTTCTGTATTCTTTTCGGCGGGAATATACATCGGCTAAATTGAGGTGGACAATCGGACTTGAAGGAGCGCTTCTTGCCGTTGCAAACCATAGATTATCAATGTTTTTCCAATCGGTATTTCTCATCTGTGTCCTGAGTGTCAGCAATATAACGATGAATACGGTAAAAAAAATTACTACATACATTTGCCACTTGCTTTTAACCAAACCGGTAAGTACGTATGCAAATACAAAGATAATTCCGATAGACCCTGCATACACATAGCGCTCGGCAACGAGCGAGGTTAGCCTAAAAGGAGTCAACACAGGTAAGAGCGAAGTTAAAAAAAAACTCAGCCAAAAAAAAAGAAGTCGGCTTTTTTTCCATAAGAATAAAGTCACGCAAATGAAGGCAAGGAAAATAAAAAGCGAAACAAAGTATTCTGTGTAGCTATAATAATGCTCCGTATGAAAAAAAGTTAATTTGTCTGGCCATATCAAAAGAAGCAAATAGGAAGCTACAACAATTGGGACCTGAAATAATGGATTGCGCAATCTGGCCAAACCGCTTCTTTGGCCAAAAGATGAAGTCAGATGTTCAACACGTGTAGTAAGTCCTAGCCAAAGAAACAAAATAATCCATACCACAGACATAAAAAAATAAGGGATAATTCGCTTCCAATTGCCTCTCATGTTTCCCAAACTCAACTCATATACGAAAAGGACTATGGGTAAAACCACCGCTTTTTCCGATGTCGAAAGCGCCAAGAGAAATGATAAAAGAGACCCACCTACGCTAAAGCTACGGCGGGCAGGTAAGAGATATAATAAGAACGAAAGAAGCATGAAAAAAGTATATTCCGCATAAATCCCCCCCGATATCCAGGTGACTGATTCGGTAAGGATCGGATGAACAGCAAAAAGCGAAGCCGCCACTAATGATGTTTTTTGTTTTTCCGTCATCAGGTAACCGATGAGGTAGACCAAAAAAACGGTTCCAAGATGAAACAAGATGTTGAATATCCTAAACACCATGGGGTCTGCTCCCCCAATCTGATACGCGACAAAGTAAACAATATTTCTCGCAAAAAAAGGAGACAAAATATAGCCAACGTTTCTTATCGCAGGATTATTCGGTATTGAGGCGATATCATCTGAGATAAAAGCATTAGACAGCGAGTTAAAATAGGCAACAAATACCAAAAATGGAAGGAGTAAAAAGGCAACAAAGTGTCTTTTAACAAAGGTCATTTTAGATATCATACACTATTTCCGCAAGGTGCTTTTTAGGAGTGCGGGTATGAAGTGCCCTCGGAGAGAATTGAACTCCCATCTTACCCTTAGGACGGGTCTGCTCTATCCGTTGAGCTACGAAGGCTGCCCACTATTCTACCAAGATTCCGGATAATTAGCCACACTCCACTCTTACTTTATTTCATTGCGAAAGTTGGCTGACCCACATCTGAGCTAGCTTGTCTCTTGGTTCTATCTGTAACACTTTTAGGAACTCCTCCATCGCCTTATCTTTTTCTTTTAGATTGTAGTAGATGATTCCGAGATTGCGATGCAGTGCATAATTTTCCGGGACAATGGCGATCGCTTTTTGTATTTGCTCTTTTGCCTCCATATATTTTTTTTCGTCAAAGTAAAGTGAGGAGAGATTGAGATACGACTGCCACAGGCCGGGATTCAGACTCACTGCCTTTTTATATTCTCCTATAGCCACATTTTGTCTGCCCGTGTCTTTATATATATTTCCCAGATTGTGGTATGCATCTGCATAGTTCGGGTTCAGTTGTATTGCGATTTTCAGCTCTTTCTCTGCACTTTTATAATCCTTTCTCCCTACATACACTCCTGCCAAATTATTATGGGAAACAGGGCTCGATGGCGATGTCTTGGCAGTTGCTATCCATAGATTATCTTGATTTTTCCAATCGATATTACGATAGATCGTACGAATCATCAAAAGAAGCAAAATAAAAACAAAAACTCCGTATACTTTAACTTTATGAGAATCTTTTTCTGCTATTTTTCCTAAGAGGTATCCAACTGCAAATAGAATCCCGGCTGTTCCAAGATAGACATATCTTTCCGCAACAATCCACGATATTCTAAAGGGAGTCAGCGTAGGAAGTAACGTAATGACAAAAAAACTGATCCAAAAAAAGACGGCTTTATTCTTCTTGAATGCGACCACTGCTACGGTAAGGAACCCAAGGAAAAGAAGAAGATAGGCAACATACCGCCCGTAAGTAAAATTCAATTCAGAATGGTAAAAAGTAAGGTATACCGGCAGAAAAATAAGCCGGAGATACGATACGATCGCTATCGGGATTTGATAGATCGGATTATCAAATCCTTCCTGCAAATGAAACTGTGATTGGAGAAAGTTCACCCTTTCGGTAAGACGCAGCATCAAATAAAGTATTCCCCAGAAGAAACTTACTAAGAAATAGGGAATGATTTTTATCCAGCGGTCTTTTAAAGAACCGAAACAAAATTCATATAACAAAAGCACGAATGGCAAAACCACTGCTTTTTCCGAAGTCGAAAGAGCCAAAAGGAAGGAAAAAAGGGACAAGGCATAAAGAAATCCCGTAACTCGTAACGTGTAACTTGTAACTTGAATTTTTACCGATAGAATGAACAATAAAAACGACAGAAGAAAGAAAAAAGCATACTGACTATATACTCCACCGGAGATCCAGGTAACCGACTCGCTCAAAACCGGATGCACTGCAAAGAGAGCCGAAACTAAGATGGCGATAGTTTTTCCGGATAATCTGCGGATTATTACATACAATAGCAGGACATTTCCCAGATGGAAAAATACATTCAACAGGCGGAAAAAAAAGGGGGCAGCTCCGCCTATTTTAAAGATGATATAAAAAGGAATTGACCTCGCAAAAAAAAGCGGATTAGTGAAAAGGTAGCCGATGGTCTTAATGGTTGGATTTCCGGGTATAGCGGCAATATCATCTGATACGAAATCGTTCCACAAGGAGTTCGTATAGCAGATGAAGACAAGTAAGGTAAGCAAAAGAAATGACTCTACATTTTCCTTCAGAAAGCCTTTAATCATATGAAGGGGTCTTTTCTCGTCCATTGTAACCTATGATATACTATAGCGAACTAAAAACAAAATAGCTCTTTTTAACTTATTATTAGGGAAACTTCCTTTTTGTTATAGTTCGCTATATAGGGTACCAAACAAAATGAATTAAGTTCAATGATTACATATTGCTAACCTAATATTTTGTTTTGGTACTGCTATAATATCACTCCGCTATCAATTCTATGAACATGCTTTCCAAAACAGTAGGTTATATTTCATCCATACCTGGCCGTTTGAAGGGAATGAAGTTTGGCAAAAACAGCTATATTGCTCCAGGCTATGATTGGTTCAATGTTGATTTAAAGGGAGTCGTTATCGGAAACAATGTAGTAATCGGCCGCAACGCCTGGATCCAAACCATCGGGAAAATTGACCCGGTTAATGATATAAAAAGAAAAAAACCGGGTCAGTTTAACACGAATATAAAAACCGAATCAGCTGACACGGGCGGTAAGATAATCATTGGGGACAATACGCAGATTGGCCGCTATACAAATATTTCAGCGGTGAGAAAAATTACGATAGGAACAAATTGCCTCATCGCATACAATGTCACAATCGCTGATCATGATCATCACTTTACTGCCAAAAAAACCCCGATGGAATCGGGAGTGGGCACCCCAAAAGAAATTACGATCGGCGACGAATGTTTTATTGGAGCTCATTCATTTATCCTCAAAGGGGTGAGATTGGGGAAACATTGTGTCGTTGGAGCAAATAGCGTCGTTACCAAATCCTTTTCGCCCAATTCGGTCCTCGCCGGAAACCCGGCAAGACTAATTAGAAAGTTAAAATAGGTCATTTGTCATCCCCGACTTGATCGGGGATCCAGAATGGAATGATTTGTATAAAGATTTGATTTAAATAGTCCGAATTACGAAACTCATAACAGTGTCATTGCGAGGAGTGTAGCGACGTGGCAATCTCTTTTAAATAATTGAGATTGCTTCGCTTCACAAATCACCGCTCGCAACGACAAAATACAGATTACTAAGACAGTCTAATAGAGTTTCACAATTCACGTTAAATAGATTCCCGTTTACACGGGAATGACAGAAAAATTATGGAGCTTATCAGTATAGGAATGCCTACCTATAATGGCAATAGATACCTACGAGCCACGATCAACTCTCTTCTTGCCCAAACATACAAGAATTTTGAACTCATTATCTCGGATGACAATTCCACCGACCGGACCGCAGCCATTTGTCAAGAGTTCACAAAAAAAGACAGGAGAATTATTTTTATTCAGCAAAAGAAACGGCTTGGGTTCGCCCGCAATTTCAACTTTGTCTTGCAAAAAGCCGGAACTCCGTACTTTCTTTGGGCAGGTCAGGATGACCTCTGGGATAAAAATTACATAAAAATCCTACTTCAACTTCTTGAATCAAACCCCGATGCAGTTTCTGCCGTCTCTAACTATCAAAATCTCTTTGAAGGCAAGAAATACACCGTCAAAAAACACAACTTTAATGAGCAAGAAACGAATAATTTAAATAGAACTGTAAACTCTCTCCTCCACTTCATCATTACCAATAACCTCTCCTATTTTTATGGATTACACAAGACCGCTGTCTTAAAAAGAATCGGCGGATACCAAATTGATTCTAGACCTTTTTTCAAAAGCAGCGACTACCTTACCATCTTTAGATTGCTTACTCAGGGTCGAATGGTTTTTTCTCATAAAACATTATTTTTCAAAAGGGAAACAGGAATGTTTACTAGACGATTCACCCTCCTTGAAAAACGCCGATTTACAAAAAAAGTCAGGGCTGCGATCATACGCTATCTTTCCCTACCGCTAAGCTTCGTTTATGATGCTTTATTATCTATTCGTTATATGGTCTTTTCACATTTTAGCACCTGGCAAAAAGTGGTTTTAATAGTTAATATTGCTATTTTCTATTTGAGAAGAAATTTTGAATTTCTCCTCAGTATCCTGCAGGGAATTTGGTATCTTATAAAAGGGATAATACGAAGTCTATGAATGAATCAATCCTGGCTTTCATGAACGCCTACACAAGAGGAAAAAGTGGGGCAGACATGTGTTTCATAGAGATTTTCAAGCGCCTCAAATGCAAAAATGTATCGATCGTTACTTCGCAGTTGGGAAAACAGCTCGTGCAAAAAAATGGACTTTCCGCAAAATACTACATCACTAGCCGTGAAAAAACATTTCAAAGCGTAATTCAAACCTATGTAAGACGAATATTTTCAGGAATCATTTTTAGCCTCAAATCTCCACCTCCAAACATTGTCTATGCCACCTCCGATGCACTCCCCGACGTACTACCTACCCTAATTATGAAACTGAGGAATAAAAAAGTTGAATGGGTACAAAAGATCTTTCATCTTATCCCCAAAGAGAGAAAACTCTCCTTTTATTCCCAAAAACTGAGTTTCTTTTTCATCAGACGCTTTGCCGACGTGATCATCGTCGACAATGATTTTTTGCTAAAAGAGCTGGAAAATCAAAAGTTTCCTACAGATAAAATCAAAGTAAACTATTTAGGAATAGACGTAGGCTATTTTGACTCCGTTTCAAAAACAAAGCGAACCTTCGACGCCGTCTTCATGGGCCGCCTTCACAAGTCGAAAGGCATATTTGACCTTGTTGCAATTTGGAAAAATATTCTCATAAATCTCCCGAATGCTAAACTGGCGATCATCGGAACGGGTGAAAAGAAAATCGTGACCGAATTAAAAGATCTCATTGTTAAGAATGGTCTTAAAAAAAATATAACCATGTTTGGATACCTCGAGGACAATCATGCTTACTCGCTGATTAAATCAAGTCAGGTCTTTGTCTACCCGAGTTATGAAGAGGGCTTTGGGATGGTGATCGGGGAAGTGATGGCGTGTAAAATACCGGTAATTGCATATGACTTACCTGCCTATACCTATACATTCAAAAAAGCTATCCAAACAGTTCCCTTAGGAAACACACATCTCTTCTCCAGAGCTCTTTTGGAACTGCTTGTAAGCAACGAAGAGAGAGAAAGGCTCACACAGAAAGGATATACTCTTGCTAAGAAGTATACTTGGAAATCAACTGTGGAAAGAGAACGCAAATACCTATGGTAAAAAAACAACTATCATTCAGCATTCTTATTCCTGTATACAAGGGTTCGCTTTACTTAAAACAGGCTCTTGAGAGTATCACTCGTCAAAAATTTCCCTATCTGGAGATCGTAGTCGTTGACGATAACAATCCCCTTGATAAAGATGAGATAGAAAGTACAAAAAAAATATTAAACGAGCTATCCCATCTTCCTAATTCTAAAATACGATATTATAAAAATAATATTAATCTAGGCAGTCAAGGAACTATAAAAAAACTGGCTTCTCTTGCCAAAGGCGATATCCTTTTTTATCTTTGCCAAGATGACATTCTCCTTAACGGCGCTCTAAAAAAAACCAATGACGCTTTTTTTCTTGCAAAAGATATAGGAGCTGTCACAAGGCCCTTTTTTTGGTTCGACGACGATGTTTCAAAACCTCTCAGGGCAGTTCTTCCTCCAGATCGTCAAAATGACACAATTCTTTCCCTATTCGAAGGCGAGGAGGCAGTTAAATCTATTTTTGGTTCAGTTGGTCAGATATCAGGACTCGCATACCGAAAAAACTTCATACAAACCCCATTTCACCTCGATATCTTTCCCGGACATATCTACCCCTTTGCCGGAATTCTCAAACGCCACAAATGCGTTTTTCTCAAAGATTTCACCGTGGCTGTTCGAATCAAATCCAGCCAGTCTCGACAGATTTCTTCCATTTATAACACTTCCCCACTCGCCTCCTGGATAAAGATGTTTAACTCTGTATATAAAGAAAGAAAATACGATCACGTGAGACGGCAAGGAATCAACCATATCGCGACTCATTATGAAGGCCTTGTCCAGATCAAAAACTTTGGCCCGAAAGGGGCAGTGGAGCGAGAGATCAAATTACATATAAAGTATTACTGGCCAAGCATTTTTCAGCCAAAATTTTGGTTCTTTGTTTTTATTACCTTACTTTTACCAAGAAGATTATTATTACCCTTAAGTGATACCTTCAAACGCGTTTTTCTGTCAAAAAATATCAGTATCACCACGAATCATAGACGTTAAAGCTCTAATTTTATTTTTTTCTCTGCGTACTGATGAATAAGTGCGGAAAGAAGCGTCTGATAGGGAAGGCCCGATTCCAAGGCTTGCGCTCTAATTCTCTGTAAATCTCGTAAAGACAAACGTATATTAATATTTTTTAGTTTATTCAGAGTATTACTTGCATAACGTTGAAAATGTCGCTTTTCCTGCTTTGTTTCTTTTATTTCTACCCATTCTCCCCGCTCAAATTCATCAAGAATTTTCTTTTCTTCATTAGAAAGATCAAAATATTTCATAGTCATTTTGAATTTTTAATTTTTTTAAATATAAAGTCTCGCGTTGCTTTCCTACTTGGAATAATTGTCTTGAGAAAAATTCTGTCCTTTTCTTCTATAAAGGGAACTAAATAAGCATAATCATTCACATTTACAACTAATATTTTTTGCTTAGGATATTTCCCTTTATTCGGATGGTTCAAAATAGTAATAAGTTTCTCTTCATCTATTGCTTTTACAATTTCAGGAAATGAAATATTACGCTCCTGTTTGAGCTTTTCGTTCTTTTCTAAATCCCAATCGTAATACAACACAGTCACATTCTATGACAAATAATATTAAATGTCAATAGTAGAATCCTACTCTATCCTCAAATAAGGAATCGTGATGATAAATCTTCCACCTTTTTCCCGATAAGCGACCTGCTTTCGTAATATCTCATCGGCAAAATTCCAGGAAAGAAGCAAAGCATAATCAGGCATATCTTTCTGCAATCGTTCTTCAGAGAAAATAGGAACATGAGTCCCCGGAGTAAATTTCCCTTGCTTATAGGAGATCGAGTCTACAATGTATTCTATGGTCCTTGTGTCTAAATTGCAGTAATTGAGAAGTACATTTCCCTTAGCAGATGCACCATACCCTACTATTTTTTTTCCGTTTCGTTTAAGTTCCTTGAGAAGTGTCACTAATGCTATCCTCATTTTCCTGACTCTTCTGCTAAAATTTTTATATGTTTTTAGCTGTCCGAAGTTGTTTTTTTTCTCGTTCTCAAGAAAAGCATCCGTCTGTTTTTCTCCCTGTAGCAGTGATTTTTTTGCGATATAAAGTCTAAGCGAGCCACCATGCACCGGAATTTTTTTAAGCTCATTAATTCGTAAATGATATCTGTCAAGCAGGATTTTCAGCGGCTGTAGGCTGAAATATGATAAATGTTCATGATAAATAGTGTCAAACTCGTTCTTTCTAAAGAGATCCGGCACATAGGGAAACTCTGCGATAAAAATCCCATCATCGGTGAGAAGATCGCTCACTCCGGAAAAAAAATTATGGAGGTTGTGTACATGAGGCATCACGTTCGTAGCAGTTATAATCTTTGCGCGTCCGTATTTTTTAATTATTTTACTCGCCTGTTTTCTTGTAAAAAATTTATTTACATTTTCGATGCCTTTTAATTTTGCAATAAGGCTGAGATTCTCTGAAGGATCGATCCCCAATACTTTCATTCCCTCTTTTTTAAAAAAGGTAAGAAGTGTACCGTCGTTACTTCCTATATCCACAATCAAATCCTCGCTCGACAATTTTGACTTCTTCCTTATATCCTCAACCAGGTCATTAAAATGCTTGAGCATGGTAAGCGATGTCGAAGGGATATATAGATAATTTTTAAACATTATTTTTGCAGGGATAACATGGGTGAGCTGGACGAGGTGACAGTCCTCGCAGACACAGACGGAGAGCGGATACTTTTCTTCCTTATTCCTCAGATCTTTTATGGCTAAAAACCCGCTTGGAATGGGCATCATTCCAAGCGAAAGGAACGAGTATAATTTCTTGCTCCTGCAAATCCTGCACGATCTTAATTTAAATCTCGAAAAATCGTTTTTCCATTTCATTTTGTAGCAATTGTAGCAGAACACCTTGTAATTTTTTCAAGCTGCTTTGCTCTACTTATTGCAAAGCGTAGGATTATCTTGGCAGAATTTTTTTTGCGCTTCCTCAACCTTTTTTTGGGCTTCTTCATTTTGTCTTTTCATTTCATCCCACTTTCTCCAAAACTCTTCATTCCACTCTTTGCTTCCCGGGCTTCCCGGAATTATGGTAGGAGAAGTCATGGTAGGATCGGGATAATATATTGTTTGGGGTAGAGTCGGTGTTACGGTGGGTATTTGGGGTTGGATAGTACTTGTTATTCTATTAATTTTCGGGCTTGCTTGTGGTGCAAAGTTTTTTTCATTTTTATTAGTTATATCCTTCTTTAAGGGTGGGTTTACATTAAAATCCGAGATAATTTCTTTAACTTTTTTTACGGCTGATACTGTTGGATCAATGATTATTTTTTGTATTCCGCCGCTTTTCCATCCTGCATAAAGTGAAAATGATCCACTGACGACAGCAACTAGGAATATAAACAAAAATATCGTTGAAGAGCGCATAGATTTATCTCATCACTCTTTCCTCAACCCGTTCGTAGGAATAGATTTCAGCTGGAGAAAACCAGAGGGGAATTTCATATTTTGCTTCCTCGATTGAACCGGATGCATGAATTAAATTTTTTATAGCTCTTTTTGCAGTGTTGGCCAGATACGAAGAATCATAACAAAAATCCCCGCGGATAGTTCCTGGAGGAGAAATGAGAGGCAACGTGTGTCCACATAATTTTCGGACCAATTCAACCGCGTGCGGTCCCTCAAGTACAAAGGCAAATACCGGCCCGGTAGAGATATATTCTATTAACCATTCCCTGATCATTCTTCCGATTTCAAGGCTGTCTGCGGTTCCGAGAAGTTTTACCGGGTCAGCCCCCATTTTTTTATAATTTTCAAGCGTCTTCTCACCCATTCCCCGTAAAAAAGATTCCCGATCAGCAGGATAGTGTTTCTCGCCCAACTCTTTTTTTACCATAAGAAACTTAGCTGCAACTATCTTCAATCCGACCTTTTCAAATCGTCCCACAATCTCGCCGATCAACCCTCTTAGTACTGCATCAGGTTTTAATACTACAAGTGTTTGCTCCATAGTGTTAATAATAACATTAATTTTTAATTTTTAAGTGTTAATTCTTAAACAATTTTTAAATCTTTAAACTTTAAAATTTAATATTTATTTAATAATTACCATTTAATCTTTAAGAATTATACTCCGTATAGCCCTTTTACTATCTCTAAGATTCTTTCTCCCCACCACAGCATCGTAATCAATCCGATGATCAAAAAAGGTCCAAAAGCGATCTTACTCTTCCATCCCCGCTTGCCTGCTATTAGGAGACAGATTCCTACCACTGCTCCACCCACAAAAGCAATATACAAAGCGGTTAGTCCGCCTAAGGGCCCAAGCAAGAATCCCATGCTAAAAGCGAGTTTCACGTCCCCGAATCCCATCCCTCTTCCCTTAGTGATAAGGAAGAGGAATAAAATAGGAGTTATTACGACAAAAGCACCGATCACATGGTCGAGGAAAAGTTGAGGCGTTAGTCCAAAACTCACTACGAGTAAAAAAGAAAACGCAAAAAGTAAAATCTGCATGCTATCGGGAATAATATGGTATTTGAGATCGGAAAAAAAGATGACAATCGCTGTCGAAACAATTCCTAAATACGCCGCCATTCGTAAAAAACTGGTATGGAGTGAAAGGAGAGATTGGTTAATCGATATATTCCCCGATGCATATGCCGGTTCAAGTGAAAGCGGGCTCATGCTTCCAACAACCACGAATACGAGTCCAGTAAACAATTCAATAAAGGGATACTGCCAAGATAGATTCATTTTGCAGTATCTACATTTTCCTCGAAGCTTTACATATGATAACACCGGAATAAGATCATTCCATGCAAGCTTTGTCAGACACTCGTCACAGCGCGATCTCCCCCCGATGGACTCCTCATTGGGAAGCCGGTCAATTAAAACATTAAGGAAAGAGCCAACTGCAAGACCGAGAATAAAAAGGAATAAATAAGACATAAACGAAATTTAAATTGCGACAGTCCCTTCGAAATCTTTTTCTTCATAAGGGCCAATTATCGCTAGATTCAGCCTTTCTGGTCGAAAAATCTCCCTTGCCAGTTCGATTACTTCATCCTCTGTTACTTTTTCGATCTCTCGGATCACTTTTTCAACCTCCTCCACCTTGCCCTCCAATATATATTTTGTCCCATGCCAAGATGCTACATTTGACGAATCTTCCATCGATAAAAGAAATCTCCCCTTAATGATTTCTTTGGCTCGGGATACCTCCCCTGTATTTAGTTTGCCTTGAGCTATCTTTTTATGTTCTCCTAATATTACAGAGATTGACTCTTTTATTTTTTCCAGATTATTTGTCACACCCGCTTGGGTCGTCATATATCCAACATCCTGATAAAGCTCACGTCCGCTCGATATATAGTAACAGAGACCTCTTCTCTCTCTCACTTCAATAAATAATCGGGTAGATGATCCTCCTCCGAGAAGGGTGGTGAGTACCGATAGCGCGTGTCTGCGAGGATCAGCAAAGGAAAAAGTACGAAAACCCAGACTATAATGCGTCTGCTCTGTCTTTTTATACCGAATCAACATCTCCGGTTTTTTTTGTTTTTCAACAACTTTTTCAAATCGTGCCAGTCCACCCGCAGGCTGTCCCGTATTCCAATCTCCGAATTTTTCTTGAATTGTGTCTAGAAAAGATTTAAGTTTTGAGATGTGGTTTTGAGTTTTGAGATTTGACATTTGAGCTTGACCAAGTCCTCCCGCTACTACAAATACCGCATTTTCCGGATGGTAGAGCGAACTCATATAATCGGTAAATGTCGTCCGGGTAAATTTCGTCACCGTCTCCTTCGTTCCCGTCGTATCCATACCAAGCGGCGTCTCCCCATATAAGAGATTTTCAAACAGATCACCCACTTTTCTTTGCGGACTATCTTCATACATATTGATTTCTTCTACAATGACTCCTTTTTCTCTTTCGATCTCATCGGATTTTAACAAAGGATGGAGAATCATATCCGAAAGGACGTTGATAACGACTGAGAAATCTTCTGTGGGCGCCTTAATCCAGTAGGCAGTGTGGTCTTTGGAGGTATAAGCGTTATGAACAGCTCCTAGACCCTCTAAGACCGAGGAAATTTCAAAAAAACTGGGGTATTTCTGTGACCCTTTAAAAGGCATATGTTCGAAAAAATGCGCAATCCCATTGTTCTTTTTATTTTCATAGCGTGAGCCTGCGCGAAAAAGGAGAATCGCGGTCATCGAAGGAAACGCCTTAGTATTGATGAGAATTGTTTTTAATCCATTCAAAAGTGTCGTGACAACAGGTTTCATCAGTCTATTTTACACAATTACTTCTTTATAATCTAGGGTTTATTTCTGGTTTTAAAACGAAGAAAATTGCGTTGCTGAGTTATAACCCTATCTTGCTCAATTATCTTCATCATTAAAAATATTTGAACATATCAATAGACCTCTCTTTTTATCGGCAAGACAGTACTATCTATCAACCGCTTCTGTTCCCATAGTGTATAGGCCTCTCTGGACTTGACCTCAATCCCTATCTGTGTTCTTAGGTACCATCTAAAGACGAATGCCTCCATTAGTGTTCCTCGTAGGACTTCAAAACTTTGATTTGTGAGCATTAATTTTTTTTCCAAATATTTTCCGGTTTCTATTTTCAACTGTGACATTAAAAATAAAATTTTTTCCCTTTTTTCCCTAAGTCAGCTTCCATTTTCCGCCTCAGGACTTAAAAATATTATAGGATTTATATTGAGATCTATCCACATTTTAACCACACTCAATCCACAACATTCAGTCATCATATAATCGGTAAAAATCACTTAGTTGGATAACTATTATAGGTAGTATTAGAGACAGGTTTATTGCCAAATTTACTCTGATAAGTAAATGTAAATAAATCTTTGAAGTGGGGAATTGTATCATATAAATTACAAGTTGTAAAGAAAATCACGTTTTTCCAAAAAAATTCTTCACACTTTACGAATTGTAATTTAGCTTGTTATGACAACCTAAATTAAAGTAGACTCGGAACTAGCAGGTTCTATCGGACCTTGCTAATGCTCTAAAATACGCTTACAACATCGAATAGGTTATCTTAAAGATCTATTCTCCATTCACATTAGACCAAAGGTTTTCAAAGTCAGCAAAATATAGGTCATCGCTGTTTTTGTATTATCATTAGACTTCTTAACAACCTATAGATTTTCCTCTTGAAATTATAACCTTTTCTTGTTCCTTTCTTATGTATTTCGTTTAACTTCTGAGGCAATCGCTTCAGTCATTTTTGTTGATTTACAATCTATTTATTCACGTTAGCTCGCCTAGATTATATCACATAGTTTGCAGAATCAAGGACTATTTTAAAAAAATGATTCCAACTCTCTGAAGAAGAATGGTTATCCAATTATACCGTCTCATTTGGATGAAGAGGACTCCTATTAATAAAGTGTTTTTTTTACTTCTTCACAAAAAGTTTTTCTTTAATAACATAAAGAGCCTGTATTAAATTGATGTCCTATAATTTGCGCCTTTCCGTATAGTCTCCCTATTGTGTTTCCGCCCTTATTTTATATTGTCTTATCGGCCTTTTGATAATATATTGTTAACGTTCAAATTTTTTCTTTACCATAAGAGTAGGCTTTTTTTGAAGTCAGACTTAATTCGAGCAAATTAAATCGTGAAGATAAGTTGATCTGACTAATTAGATTTATAAAGGTATACGGTAACATCGTCGCAGGTATACTCAACCCCGTCTTTTCCCGAAGAAACAACTGCTACTCCGTCGGAAAATAGATAATTTCCGCTTGCATCTTGATCCGTACACCCTGCACCCAAACCGACTATCCCGGATCTGCCCCAATAGTCAGGATCAAATTGATAAGCTCTCCCCCAAGGATCAAGAGAAATTGTCTTTGTATAAGGTCCACCCCATAAGGCAATATCTTGAGCAGTCCAAAAACAGTCGGCATCGATGGTTGCCACAACTGGTTTTTGGGTTAATCCAGCTGAAGGTTGATTTAAGTCGGTATTTTCTGGATCTGACATCTCGTCGATTGGGCAGCCATTCGAATATTTACCCGTATGAATAGAAAGTGTTTCAACTGCCCTCACTATATCATGAATGTCTTGCAGAGCTTTGCTTTTGTTTGCATTGTCCAAAGAACCGGTATAACTAAAAATTCCCGCAGTGCTAAGAATACCGATGATTCCCATTACGACGATGACCTCTATAAGCGTGAAACCCTCGGGAAATCTTACCTTCAGCCAGTTCATACTATGAGGATAGCAGTGAGTAAAATAAATTGCAAATATATCTTCTTGTTGAATTGGATTGAATTGATTGCTATAATGCGCCGATGAAAAATAAAATCATCTTCTTTCTTCTGCTTATCCTTTTTAATGTCTACCTGTTCAATTCTTTCCGATCAGATGTGAGATCCCAAGATGTTATTGAAGAACCAACCCCAACGATAGAAACTCCAACAGAAATCCCGACAGATGTTCCTACCTCAATCCCGACAGATATACCAACAGAAGCGCCTACTCCTTCACCTACCGATACTCCAATACCAACACCAACCACTCTGTCTCCATCTTCTACCCCGACTTCAACATCAACTCCTGCTGCTACTCGTACGCCGACTCCTCCCCAGTCACCGACTCCTTCCAAGAGCACCGGTACTAATTCTAATCAAAATCAACAGAACACTAATTCAAATAACAACCAATCCTCCTCTAGCAACCTATCTTCCTCCACTCCAACTCCTCGACTTTCCATGTCACCAAACCCCACCACATTTATTATGCCTACGGTGAAAAAAGTGTCTACGGAAGAAACAATTTTGGGAGTTGCAGACGATCTCTTGAAGCCTACTCAGACAGGAAAACTTCTCAACTTTCAATCTAAGTCCTTTCCCTTTTTTACCATTTTCTTGACTTGTTTTTTGGGAATATTAGCAATTCGGATCATCATAGTTTTAACAAAGCAATTATTGCCTTCGACACAAAAATTCAGACCCTATTGCTATAAAAAGGCGAAGTACTTTTTACCAGCCTTCTGAACGAGAGGGGCTGCAAGAAGTCCTCCGCCTAAAAAGAGGAACATAACCGAAGTACTAATATCATTTGTTTTTGCGGCTTCCCTTGTATCTCTGACGCTCGAAAGACAGCTGTCTTTTTGCATTTTAATCGACGCTGCAGAACTCTGATCTCCTGGATATGAAGAAATGCTTTCGCAATCATCTTCTCTTGGCCCACTATAGGTGGGAACCCCAGAAAAGTTCAGCGTTATTACACCAGTCGTGGGATATTTAGAAAATAAAAGGAAGTTCACTATGGTTCTTGCCGAGGCAAAGATTCCAAGAAGAAGCAGTAGTACTGCAAGCGTTGTCAAAAACGAATATGAATCTTTACCACGTTTCATTACCAGAATAATAATCCACTACTCTCAATAAGTCAAGTAGCGAACTCATCTATTGAGAATTCTTAAACTGATTGTCGATTTCTTTATATACGAGTTCTGAAATATCCGCAATCACCTCATTAATTCTTTGAAAATTGCTCCCTCTTGTCATTACGCATAAAAGATAAGGATTATTCGGGTAATAAATTATTCCACAGTCATGGAGCTGAATTTGATTTGGTTGAAGGGCTCGGAGTCCATATTTGTGCGCGACTTTGATTGATTTAGGAATTGGCTTTTCTATCCCCTGATCGAATTGAGTCTGGGTAAGAAGTTTCAAGGCCATCTCTGAATAGTCTTTACTTAAATACGAAGCATTATAAAGAATTCTGAAAAAAGAAGCATAAGTTTGAACGGACATCGAATCCTCGTTATTAATATCCATATGAGGATAGATATTCAAATCCCTATACACTCGATAGAATTCATTTTCATTCATGAATTGGTTTTCAAGCAGACTGCCTGCGGCGTCATTGTCTGAATACACGATCATATAGTGAATCAAGTCCTCAACACTATAAAGACCACCCGGCGTAATTTTTGACTCTGGAAGTAGTCCTGTAGGATAATTTGACTCAAGTTTCTTACTGGTGAGAACTGTTTTTAAGATTTTGGGATTTTTTTCGGCGATTTTGAAATACGACATCATGAGGGGAACCTTCAACAAGCTCGCCGGTGCAAATTCCGTTTGCTCATTCAAGCCGATCCATGGACCGTTATTAAGATCCCGAAAATACATCGCTGCTTCATTAATATTTCCTTCCTCTATTTGTGTATGGATGTTTTCTTCAACTTTGTTTTTAAAATTTACTAATTCTTTTTGATTTTCATTTTCAATATTGCACTCAAGCAGGGGTTTTATATATTTGTAGCCGCCAAGACGATCTTGGGACATTTGGGAACGTCCTAGTGAGTTTCCGAACAGTTTAAAAATAATGAAGCCAAAGGTGAAACCAAATAAAAAAACAAGCATGAATCGAAATAGAGTCTTTTTCAACATTTTTGTCTCAAAATTGAAGGTGTGACTTATGTAACTCGCAACAAATCTGACTTCATTCGATAGCTACGAATTAAGTGAGCCAACTGTCCGGTGTTTGGAACCCCTTATTTGAAAGTTTAATACGGGTTTATACCAAACTTAAGGCACTTGGCTTCACTTATTATAACGGAAAAGTATCCATAATTGAAACAAGAGAGGAGGAACCGAAATGATTAACTCCTCTTTGTATGATGAAAAGACCTTTTATCAAACGTTCTCGCGTGATTTGGAAGATTATCAGAATGAAGTCATTATTGAATCTCCATATATTACCAGTGAACGGATGAGAACATTTGATCATATTTTTCAAAAATTACTTCAAAAAGGCGTAAAAATTTATATCTTGACCCGTGATCCCAAGGAACATGACGATTTTATGGAACCTCAGTCAGAAGAGATCATCAAATGGTGCGAAACTGTTGGAATACAGGTTTTGTTATGTATTGGAAATCACCACCGTAAACTGGCTATTTTGGATAGAAAAGTGCTCTGGGAAGGGAGTCTGAATATCTTATCACAGAGTCATAGCCGAGAAATTATGAGAAGGATTGAAGACAGAAGTGCAACCATGGAAATGTTTGGTTTCTTAAAACTTTATAAATTTCTTTGATGTATAATGAAAAAGATGGCTAATCCAAACTATAGCAAAAAGGAAATAAGCTGGGCTCTTTCTGAACTTGGTAAAAAAGGAGTGAAAGATCCCACGCGGGAACATGCTATTAAATTGCTGGATACGTTCAAGGAGTTTGGAAAAGTTGTCGTCGATGAGATTAAGAAAGATAAGAAGCCTGAAGCCAACTAGGGATTTGAGATCTTCAAAGTCTTGATTTTAAGTATCCTCATAATATCTTTTAAGGTTTCTAGTGAGGGACTAACCTCTCCTCTTTCGATTCGGGCGTAATAATTTACACTTACATTAGCCTTATCAGCCACTTCTAACTGCGTTAAGCCTATTTCTTTTCGCGCTTTTTTAAACCTTTTAGCTACCTCCTCTTGAGATCCCATATTTATTTTCATTATATATCAAATAGAGATAGTTTTCTTTTACTCTGGATTTCCTTCTCCTAAAAACGTTTTCGGATTAACAGGGATACCAAACACATTGATCTGGAAATGGAGATGAGGACCTGTTGACCAACCTGTTCTTCCCTCTTTTCCTATAACATCGGTGATTTTGACTTTTTGCTCCTTAAAGACATAGATTTTATCGAGATGCGCATAGATTGAGGTCACATTGTTTCCGTGGTCAATGATGATATGCTTTCCAAATCCCCAGAAGATTTCTCCGGCGTAAATTACCGTCCCATCCATAAAAGGATGAATATCGTCGCCGATTTTACCTTCTGGATTAGCAATATCTATTCCTGTATGTAGTGGTTGATAAGGTAAATCTATCTCTCCAAACTCAAGCGTGATGACTCCTGTTACCGGCCAGGAAACAGTCGGCTGGATCTCCTCGATAACTGATCCGTCTTTGGGGTCATGGATCTGGACAGTCTGCGTTTTGGTGTTAACAGTTGCTAGTTGATCTGAAACAATATTAATGCCAGTATTGGTTAGGATAATAACGGCTACTATCGGGAGTGAGAGAATTATGAGGAAAGCCAGAATAACGTAGGAGAGCTCACGCCGGAAAGACCATAACGCTAAGCCAATTTTGATGTGATTCATTCATTTCTACAGATAAATTTCTTTGGGATCAG
>Ga0155257_162_pt2 | contig 18554 bp, 23 predicted proteins | sample RifCSPhighO2_02_FD_106225 | JGI IMG/M metagenome (GOLD analysis project Ga0155257, IMG submission 106225) | Candidatus Roizmanbacteria bacterium RIFCSPHIGHO2_02_FULL_39_9
GCGATGAGTTGGGGGCCTTGGAAGATCATACCGGTGATAAGCTGAACTAAAGAAGCTCCGAGTTTTATTTTTGCATATGCGTCTTCAGCAGAAAAAATTCCTCCACACCCAATAATCACGAGTCTTTTGCTGTACTTTTTATAGGCAAGTTTGATCAACTCATTGGATCGTTTGAATGTAGGTTTTCCGCTGAAGTTCCCTTCGTGAAATTTTGCAACTTCGCTTCTTACCAGTGCCGGATCACGCCTATTTTTTTGCAGGTTACCAATAATTACACCAGCAATATTGAATTTTGCAATTACCCCCAACATTTCAAGAAACTCCTTATCCGTCTTTTCAATAGGCATCTTGATAAAAATGGGTTTTTTTATTTTAAGTTTCTCGACTACTGTAAGAAGATCTCTTAAATTTTTTGGGGGATAGAAAGTTACGCTCCCGAATAGGTTTGGACAACTGATGTTTAATTCATAATAGCTATGTTTTACTTTCGATCGTTCGAATTTCTTGAAGGTTTCAATAATATCTCTAATCCCTTCTTTTTGTGTATTGATTTTTGTAGAGTTTGTTTTGCCGATGCTTATCCCGATAGGAGTCTGAAACGTCTTGTTTCTTAATTTTCTGATAATTTCTTCTGCTCCTGGATTCTTGAATCCTTTATTGACCATGAGGGATTGAGATTTCGGTAATCTTCCTAGGCGCGGTTTAAGATTTCCCTCATAGGGTTTGTTCGTGATGGTTCCAATAGATTGAAACCCAAAGCCTACGATTGGAGAAACGTTAGGCAATTTTGCAAGGTAGTCAAATCCGGCAGCCAGACCGACCGGATTTTCAAACGTAATTCCGGCAATTTTTTGTTTTAGAAATAGATCTTTAACTTGGGCGATTCGACGAACTAGTCTATTGAGAATTGGAATCTTTGCTATAATTTCGCCAGTCGCGAGCATCGTTTCGTGAATAATTTCTGGGTCGACTAGAAACAAAATAGGCTTGACCATTCTTTGATAAAATAGAGCAAAGCCAAGAAGTATCAACTCTTTTTTCTCTCGTCGCAAAAAAATAGCGGTAAGGGCAAAAATAATAAAACTGATGATGGCTGAAAGCGTGCAGTATAAACAAATACTCCCAATGATAAAAAACTGGACATACATAAAATAGGAAGAGGCAAAGGCCCCAGCTATAGACTGGATAACTATAAGATAGGTAAATATTTTTTTCTTAGTAAATAATGCAAGTATGGTATTGATAAAAAAGAGACTGTAGTGGATGAGGCCGATGAGTGCAACCGGAATTCCAAATAGGAGCGAATATTGACTCCGCAAAACTTTTCCGCAGTCAATAAGTAGGGAAAGCCAAGCGTGGGTTGGACAAGGAGGGATAAAATTTGCGTAGTGTTCGTACGTAAGATAAGAAGAATCAAGGACCCCTAAAAAAATAAGCAATGTGAGTAAAGATAGAATATTTCGTTTCATTGTCTTGCTATTTAACAAGTATGGCGCTCCCTATTATACTTAAAATTGACCCGATTATTTTTCTAAGAATATTGTTTCTCTCCCTAAGGAAGACTGTTCCAAGAACTACTATTAGTATAATCGAGAGAAGATTCAAAATAGCTATTTGAGAAGAATTGTTTCCCATTTTGAGAGCGGAAAAAAAAGATATGGAGGAGATCGAAAAGAGTAAACACATGACGAGCATTTTAATAAATATATGTTTTTTAAATAAAGTCTTTACGTTTTTCATTTTTTTAAAATTCAGTAATCCAATAAATAGGGCAGGAAGAATGAAAGCTATAGTTACGTACGGATAAACTGAAAAATAACTAAGAAGATAACGATCATTTGTTACTGCAAAACCCATGCACATTGCTCCAAGTAGAGCTAGTAGTTCACCTCTGGAAAATTTTAAATGCATGGATTTAATCGTAACTAAAACGACTGAAATCAAAATTAGTAAAGCTCCTAAAAATTGAGTTGAGTAAAGCCCCTCTTTTAATAAAATTGATGAGGCTATCAACGTAAATAAGCCTCTAGTCGCAAAGATTATGGTAAACTCCGAAGCCTCAAGCATTTTAAGCGCTTTAAAAGTGAATATATTCCCGATCCCATACAAAAGAGTAAGAAGTGTTAGATTAATGAGTAGAGGCTGCACCCTAGGAATTGTCATGTCTGCTGTTAAATAACCGAAAATACCAATGATGAATCCCGTTAATAACTGAAAAATTACAGAGTAAGAGACTGGATCACTTTTGTTTCCTTTCATAAGAATTCTTTGAGTAAGAATAGCCAAGGAGTAACTAAGGATACTAATGGAAAGAAGCATCTGCCAGCTCATATGCTAAAATTATATACCACTCCGCTTTGATTTAGTAAAAATTAATTATGATCTAAATTAAGCTACGTTAGGTATAAACCAATGTATGAAAAATATCTAATCGTGTATTGTCTTGGAGCCTTTATTCTGGATGATAACGGAAGGATGTTGATCGTCCGAAAATCCGAAAGAGAAGCGATTGATCCGGGACTCTGGGTAGTTCCGGGAGGGAAAGTGAAAAAGGATGAAGGCGTTATCGCTGCTTTGAAACGAGAAGTGAATGAAGAGACCGGTCTTTTGGTAGTCAGATATGAGTGGATTGGTGAAGACGTATTCAAAGTGGAAGATAAATTCTTTCACGCAGCCCATTTCTTATGTAAAGTAAAGTCAGATAAAAGGATTAAACTGGAAAAGAGTTTGACTGAATATCGATGGATTATCAAAAAAGAAATGAGGCATTACCAATTCCCAGTAAATATTAAAAAGGAGATATTGAATGTATTCAATCATGTATGAAATTGTTGATTAAAAAATCGGAAATTAAGAGAATCCAGGAACACCCAGGGTCAACCTTCCATGAGTACAACCTGCCTTTTCAGAATGTATCGGTTGGAGTCTCTGAAATTAGCGGCCGTTATCCACATTCCGGATTCGACGTAGACCAGGAAGTAGAACAAGTTTGGTACATAGAACAAGGAAAAGGAAGAGTATGGCTCCTTAACAGTTTTTATGAGCTATCAGAAGGGGATATGGTTCTTATACCCAAAGGCGAAAAATATTGGATAGAGGGAACGAATCTAAAACTTGTTGTGGTAAGCAGTCCACCATGGTTTCCAAAACAGCATACTCATATCAGTAAATGAGAAACTATTGGAGACTATTTACTCATAAGTAAATAGAGACCAACGAGAGCAACGACAAAACCCGCAAGTTGTTTGGCATGAATTGGCTCTTTTAATATAAGTATTCCTAATACTACGCTTACTGCAATCATACCTATCCGTACCAGTGGTATGCCTATCGATAAGTTTGCTCCGGCGGAAAAAGTTTTAAGAAAGAAAAGCGAGGCAAAAGATATTGCAACCCCTGCAAGTATGCTGTTTTTAAGCCCCCCCGGTTTTATAAAAAGATTTTCCCCTCTCATCACCGAATAGATAATAAATAAGATCATGGCTATTACTGGGATAATGCTAATAATAAGGTTTCCCAATCCGTCATGGATCTTGCCGCCAGTTTGTTTCACGAAGAAATCAAATATCCCATAGGTTATGAGTGCTAGAATAGCGAAAATTAACCAATTCATATTTAGACTATAACAAATTTAATTAACAAATCAATCTCATAAAAGATGATATACATTTGTAATTACTGATCCTTGCTGTTAACATAATTCTGTGATACGTATCACAGAATTATGTGACTATGTGAGGAGGTGATTCAAGATGAAAGATATGAAAGGTGCGATGGATCATTTAAAAGCCCATCAAAAATATCCAGCTACTTACGATGAATTAGTGAAAGAGTGTAATAATCTTTCTGATTTTTCTGCAGAAGATAAAAAGCAGTTCATGGAGATGCTTCCAAAAAAAACCTATAATTCAGCAGAAGAAGTAATGGAAGCTCTTGGTTGGTCGGGAAAAGGACAAATGGGTCAAATGTAAACTATTTTCAAAAAAAAACAGAGGGGTCTAACTAGGGGATACACTTATTCCATAGACCTCTCTTGTTTTCTCTTGCTTCCTTTTCTAGATTTTTAAAAAGCTCTGCGTATTTGACATCCGGGGGGAAAGTTGAAACTAACGCATACCCTTCTTTTACCAATAAGGTATTTATGAATTCTCCGGAGGGTGAGGCTTCAGTTGGGACATAGGCATATCTAAGTAAACGATCATATCTGTCTTTTTCCGAAACGTCTTTTTCGAGTCTTATTGTTTTTCCTTCGAGCCATTCTTTATTTTTCTCCATAGCTTCTTTGGCAAAACATTCTACTTTCTTTCTGGGGTCGTGGAGTTCGGGTGTATCAATACCTATATATCTCACTTTTTGACCACCATCCAATTCTATTGTATCTCCGTCGATTACCCTTAGTACTTTAACTAAGGTTGCGCTAGAAGTTGAAACGGATGTAGGTTTAGGTATTGGAGTAGGGGATGCAACTTCCCGGGTTACTAGGGGATTCAATTCGCCTCCATAAAAATAGCTGATGAAAAGAACGATGATAAGGACTAACAGGTAATATGGATTTTTAAGTTTTTTCAGAGATATTCTTGTCATAAATTCATTTTATACTCTAATGTTGTTAAAATAATGAGATGATAAAAGCAGTCGTGTTTGACGTCGATGGAGTAATCTTAAAATACAATTTGTTCAGCGATCGTTACTGTAAAAGATTCAACCTTTCAAGAGAGGTGTTAGCTCCATTTTTCCGAAATGAATTCCGGAAAAGCGTAATAGGTGAAGTCGACATTAAAAAATTATTAAAGAAATATATAGACGAATGGAAGTGGAATCGATCCATCGATGAACTCATGGAGTATTGGTTGAGTGAAGATGAGGTGAATGAAGAAATGATTCAATTAATTAAACAATTAAATCAAAAAGGAGTGAAGACATATATCGGTTCGAATCAAGAGCGGCATAGAGCAGAGCATATTCAACTCCAACTCGGGATGAGAAAATTCTTTGCCGCCACTTTTTTTTCCCATGCATTTGGGGTGAAAAAACCGGACCGGGAATTTTTCTTGAGGATATTTAAGGAAATTAAAAAGAATATAAAAAACTTAAAAAAAGATCAGGTTCTTTTTGTTGACGATCAGGAGGAAAATGTTATTTCTGCGAGAGTGCTCGGATTCAAAATCCATCACTATAGGGACTTATCCAGGCTCAAAAAACAAATTGCTCATTTAACAGGAGCTTGATAGAATATAGACGTACATTAATAGATAACGGGGCGTAGCTCAGATGGCTAGAGCGTGCGGTTTGGGACCGCAAGGTCGCGAGTTCAAGTCCCGCCGCCCCGACATTTTTTTAAAGCATATGTATAAATTCGAGGATTTTACAAAATTAGAGATACGAGTCGGGAAAATAGTCGAAGCAGAGAGAATTCCCAATACCGATCGATTAATGAAAATTATTGTCGATATGGGGAATGAAAAAAGACAGGTGGTTGCAGGATTTGGACACAAACACAAGCCAGAGGAACTAATCGGAAAACAAGTACCTATCGTTTTAAATATAGAAAAAGCAGTAATAAGGGGAGTCGAAAGCAACGGGATTCTCATGGCGGTCTATGATGAACGCGCAACACTGCTTACTCCATTACATCAAGTACCGGTAGGAACGAAAGTCAAGTAAGTCAAAGAATCGAGGAGAATTCGGGATTAAAAAGGTTTCGAATTTGTCCGTAGGGAATAGTTACCTTCATCGTTCCAAAATAATCAGGAGCAACCGCAGCCGGATTGAAAATCAAGACGAGACCGTCTTTATCTAAAAGGAAAAGATCGAAGTTGTCTGCAGTTGGACCCGTCCCTTCATTGATAAAATCGGCTGCATCCGGATTTTCTTTTTCTTGTTCGAGCAAATCCTTTCTTGCTTGTTCGGCGAGCGTCTGAAGGTAATTGGAGTCCGGTTTAAACAAAGTGGAAAGTGAGATGAGGCTTGCATTTTGCAGATTATAGTTAAAGACTTCGTTGTAATTATTGGGATGAGCCATGCCCGGAAAATTTTCCAGGATTTGAAATTGCGTTGAGAAAATTTTACTGTTTGCAAGGCCGGAAGTATAGGTTATCTTCAGTTCGCTTTTCGCATTCTCAAATTCGGGTATCTCAACACTACTTACTTGATTTTGCTTAAATTCGGCAACAAGCGAATTCATCCGATCCTGGACTGACTGATTAAGTTTTGATTGTTCGGTTTTATTCGTCAGATTTTCAACCTGTGGATAGATGACGTCAATGGAATATTTTTCGTTTGATTCTTTGATTGTTGCGTCTTTCACTTGAAGCGGATACGAAAGAGTAGATTGTTTGAAAAAAGCGAAGTAACTTGCAATAAGGAGTAAAAGGAGAAGAACTGCCCCAAAAATATATTCTTTTTTCACTACATGAATTATACTGTATTCTGGTAAAAATCAATATGAAAAAGTTTTTCTTGCTCTTATTAATAATTGTTCTTTTCCTCACAATGGCAATCCTTGTAAAAAAAACTTCACTATTTTCTCCCCAAAATAACTATCAAGATTTTCAAACGATAAGTTACAAGTTACAAGCTAAAAGTTACAAGTTATTACTCGCCGATACTCCGGAGAAATGGGAAAAGGGGCTCATGTTTTTTAGAAAACTCGAAGGAGTTGATGGGATGATTTTTCTCTTTCCTGATAAGCAGCCTCGTATTTTTTGGAACAAAAATACTTTGATGGATTTGGATCTCTTGTGGATTGATGATAATAAAGTAGTCGGAAAAAGCTTTCTTCCTTCGATAGAGAAAAGTAAAGAAGTCGTTACAGTAAGTTCGCCAAAACCAGTCAACAAGGTAATAGAGTTAGGTGTTAGGCGTTAAGTGTTAGATGGAAAAAAATAGTTAAGTGTTAGGAGTTATGAGTTAGGTGGAGATCTTTATTTTTGTAAAGAGAGTTAATAAAATTATTTAGTTTAGGTTTTAGCCCGTCATAAATTTGAAGATATTCTTTCTTCAGAGTATCATTACTTATTAGGCTTCTTTCATTTAATAAATCAAACCAATATTTAGATTCATAGAGTGAACCCCGAGCATTATAGAGAAATTTTATTCTATCAAGATAATGGAATCTTCCATATCCTTCAGAGACATTTGCTCCAACTGAATCAGTTGAGTCAAGAAACTGATCTTTAGTATTTTTTGATTTTCTCCAATCGATTATTTGATAAATTTTCCAACCAGTTGATGAAAGTTCTTTTGCAAGTTTGAATACCTCTAGTGTTTCTAGAGTAAGCGATGTATTCATTTATTGTTCCACCTAACACGTAACAAATAACCCTTAACGCTTCAGTGCTTCTATTCCCGGAAGTTTTCCTTTTTCAATGAATTCGAGCATTGCTCCTCCTCCGGTTGAGACATGGGTTATCGTATTTAAATATTCTTTTTTTGAAATAGCTGCCAACGTATCTCCTCCTCCCACTATCGATATAGCATCTCTATTGCCCGCGATAGAATAGTAGACAAAGTCGGTTCCTTGACGGTAGGCAGGATTCTCAAAGTAACCGATAGGCCCGTTCCAGACTATAGTTTTTGCTTTGGAAATGACCGCGCCGAATTTTGCTTTTGTTTCGGGCCCGATATCAAGAGCAACCGCTCCTTTGGGAATCTGATTCACTTTGACAACCCTGCCGCCATTTTTATCATCATCAGGATCGCCGATAATCACATCTGAAGGCAAGACGATAGCCGTTTTTTTCTGTGCGGCTAAAAAGAGCAGGTGCCTTGCCATCGTGACTTTGTCATACTCGCAATAGCTTTTGCCTATTTCGTATCCGTGGGCGCACAAAAATGTATTGGCGAGTCCGCCTCCTATAAGGACATAATCAGCCATCTCGGTAAGTTTACTGATCAAATTTATCTTCGTTTCGATTTTTGCTCCTCCGATGATCGCAACAAACGGTTTTTTTGGTTTTTTGACCGTTTTCGAAATCATTTTGATCTCTTTTTTAAGCAAAAGTCCACCAAAAGAAGGAATATATTTTGGAACGCTCACCACCCAAGCTTCTGTCCTGTGTGACATAGCAAATCCGTCATTCACATAGATATCGGCAAGGCTCGCAAGCTTCTTTGCGAAGGTCTGATCATTTTTCTTATTCTCCTCGTAGTAACGCATATTTTCTAATACCAATATTTCACCTGTTTCTTGTTCCGCGAAGATTTTATTGTTTGCCGTCAAAAATTCATCTACGAGCCGGATCTTATTGTGAGGAAGAAGTTGTTTCAATCGTTGCACGACAACCTTCATCGAATATTTTGGGTCTCTATTTTTTGGTCTATCAAGTTTTGCTATGCAAATAAGCCTGTTGTGTTTTTTAAGAAGAAATTCTATCGTTGGAAGATTTTGTTTAATACGGGCATCGTCGGCAATCGTATAGTTTGGATTGAGTGAAACATCAAAATCCGCTCTAAGAAGTACTCTTTTATTTTGAATATCAACCTCATCTATGTAAGTAATACCTTTATCTGGCATGAGTGGATTAATTTTTTAATCAGAAAGGTCTATATTACAACAAATTTGCTACTTTATCAACCAAGTCAACAAGTCGAGTAGCATATCCCCACTCATTATCATACCAGCCAAAGACCTTAACGAATGTACCGTTGATCACTTTTGTGTAGTTTGGATCAAATACGCACGAATAAGACGAGCCAATGTAGTCTGATGAGACTAAAACTTCCTCTTCATACGCAAGAATTCCTTTCATTAAGACTTCAGAAGCTTCTTTGTATTTTTGATTGACTTCTTCACTAGTGGTTGGCTTTTCGACAACCGCGGAGATATCCGAAAAAGAAACAGCAGGCACGGGTACGCGTATTGCCATACCATCGATTTTTCCTTTTAGCTGGGGAAGAGTTTTTATAACCGCTTTTGCAGCACCCGTAGTCGTCGGAACTATATTGAGTCCAGCCGCTCGGGATCTGTCAGGTGATTTTCCCGTATCATCGAGAAGTGGCTGGGTTTGCGTATATGCGTGATCGGTAGTCAAAAAGCCGGAAATAATTTTGAAGTTATCATCCAAGACTTTGAAAAGCGGGGAAGCACAGTTTGTCGTACAGGAAGCATTCGAGATGATGTTGTTTTTTTTAAAATCGAAATGTGCATCGTTCACTCCAAGAACAATATGAGGAGTCTCCTCGTCTTTTGACGGAGCGGTCAAGATAACTTTTTTTACAGAACCTCTCAGGTGTTTTTTTAGATCTCCTATAGTGTTAAATGCGCCTGTTGCATCAACAACCACATCAATCTGTTGAGATTCCCAGGGGATGAGTGATGGATCTTCGTTCAGAAGACAAGGGATTTTTTTACCATCCACCGATATTCCATCGGTTTCTTCCTTTATCTTTCTGTCAAATGTCCGATAGACAGAATCATATTTGAGAAGGTAAGCAATCATCTTATTCGAAGTTCTTCTCGTGTTTATTGCAGCTATGTCAAAGGAGTTCCGTTTTAGTGCCAGCCTAGTAAACGCCCTACCTATTCTTCCGAAACCATTCAATCCAACCTTGATTCTTCTCATACAAATTGATTGTACTATATTCCGTGATAATGATGATGAGCCGTGATGTAGCGGATTGTTCCGGAAATGCCTCTAATGACAAGAGAGTGTGTTACTATTGTGTTTTTTTTAAACTCTACCCCTTTAAGAAGCGGACCTTCGATAACACCAGTTGCGGTAAAAGTAAGCTGTTTTCCTTTAGCCAGGTCTTCCGAAGTGTATATTTTTTTTAGATTCGTGATTCCGGCTTCTTCGATTTCTTTTTTGTGTGATTCTTGGAGCGGTTTGAAGCGTGCGAGAATTTCACCACCGAGAATTTTAATCGCGGTTGCAGCCAATACCGCTTCAGCGCTGGCTCCAATCCCCATCAACATATCGATTTCGGGATCAGGAAGTGAAGGAGCGATAGCTCCAGCCACATCACCATCGGTGATCAATCGTACTCTTGCTCCTGTTGATCTTATATCTCGGATAAGCTCATAATGTCTTTCCCGGTCTAGTACAAGAACTGTAATTTCATTGACGTCTTTACCTAAAACTTTGGCTACTTTTTTGATATTTTCTTTGACCGGGGCGTCGATATCTATCACTTTTTTAGCCGCTGGTCCAACCGCCAATTTTTCCATATACGTATCCGGGGCGTGAAGTAACGAATTTTTCGCACCGGCAACGATTACTGCGAGTGCATTATATCTTCCATGAGCGACGCTATCTGTACATTCAAGAGGGTCAACTGCCAGATCCATTTGAGGATTCTTATTTCTCCCCACTTTTTCACCGATGAAAAGTTCAGGCGCTTCATCTTTTTTACCTTCACCGATAACTATAGTTCCAGAGAAATCAAGCTGGTTGAGGCGGGATCTCATTGCATCTACGGCAGCCCCATCCGCAGCATGTTTGTCCCCACGCCCGATCCATTTGGCGGCAGAGATAGCAGCTGCTTCGGTGACCCGAACAAATTCGAGTGCTAAATTTCTGTCCATACCTTTTTCAAATTCCAACCAACAACTTACAAGATACAAACAAATTTCAAATTACAAAAAACAAATAAAAAAAGTTTGAAATCTGTGATTTGTAGTTTTTTGGATCACTTGTTGGTTGTTTCTTGTTATTTATAACTTTCCTTGACTAGCTTTATAGACTTTTTCGGCCCGGGCAATAAATATTTCTTGAGCCTTTTGCACATTTGCTTTTTTTCCACCCCACGCCTCAAGCGCTTCTCCTTGAAGAGCTCTTCCATAGGAGGCAGTTATCCTCCAGGGATATGATGATTTATTTTTGTTTCTCATCTTATTTATTTCGTTCAAGTGAATTGTTGCCAAATCCGGGCTTTGTCCACCGGAAAGAAAGGCAATCCCGGGAACAGCTGTAGGAACTGTTTTTTTGAGCACTTTAAGAGAAATCTCTGCAACTTTTTTGACGTCCGCCTGTTTCGCATTTTTTTTGCCGGAAGTTATCATATTTGGTTTTAATATCATTCCGCCAAAATCAACTCCATACTCCTTGAGCAGTTCAAATACTTTAGTGAAGACCTTTTCACTGATTACCATGTCTTTGTCAAATGGATGATTTCCCTCCATAAGGACTTCGGGTTCTACGATTGGCACGATATCCGCTTGTTGACAAAGCAATGCGTAGACAGCTAAATCATGAGCATTTCTTTCGATGATCGTATCCGACGGAGAAATCTTATCAATGGTGTAAACAGCCCTCCATTTTGCAAACTTTGCCCCAAGTTCCTTATATTCGGCTAACCGGTCAGAAAGTTTGTCGAGTCCCTGGGTAAACTTGTCTTGTCCCAGAGTTGGAATTTGTACCGTGCCTTTATCGACTTTTATTCCGGGAACGATGCCTCTTTTTTCAAGATGTGCTGAAAAAGGAACTTTTTGATCGGTAGATTGACGTATTGTTTCATCGTAGAGAATTACTCCACTGACATTTTTTTCTATCCCGGGTGCAGTGAAAAGAAGTTGTCTATATTGTCTATTGATTTCGGGGGTTGATTCTATCCCTATGGTGGCGAGTCTTTTTTTTATTGTTCCGGTACTTTCATCAGCAGCAAGAATAGTCCGTGAAACAATTTTTCGGGCATTCTGTCTTAGAAGCTTGGTATTCATATACCCCTATTATACACTCCGGTTTCAGTTGTCAAGAATATCTATCTTTGTTAACATAAATCTATGGACGCTTGTGTTTTTTGCAAGATTGTAAGAGGAGAATTGCCGAGTTATACCATTTATGAGGATGAGCTATTTTTGGGATTTTTGGATCATCGTCCGCGTCTTTTTGGTCACACACTCATGATTCCCAAAAGACACTACCAGTGGGTGTACGAGATTCCGGAGTTCGGAGCCTATTGGCTGGCGATCAGAAAGGTCACTTACGCAATCCGAAGCGCTTTAAAGCCTGCATTCGTTTCCTATATGACCTATGGTATGCACGTTCCTCACGCTCACGTTCATCTTCTGCCCCGGAGCGAAGGAGAGATCGGCATTTTTCCTCCCATCAAGCAGGTTTCTTCCGAGGAGATGAAAAGGCTTTCCGAAAAAATAAGCCAAGCGCTAGCAGTGTAAAAGCGTCTCTATTTTTCAGCGTAAAATATGCCATAGCCAAAAAGACCACGTTTTACTCCTTCATATTGAACAATTGCTGCTTTGCAGTTAATTAAAAAAAGACTGGGAAGTAACGAAATTTTTACGGCGATAGATAAAAAAGGATATAGTATTTTCGTTATTCGATTCATTCTTCTGGATGAAGGAAGTATATTTTTGGTTTTATCAAATTTTTTTAATTTAATAAATCCTACACTTTTCATTTTGTTTTCGAATTCACTAAAGGAACTAAGATTTGGTAAAAGCATACCTCTATAAAAGTCAAGAGTTAGTTGTTTCTCCCGTTTGTTTATTGGTTTTCGTTTCAAAAATCCATCCGAAATAATTATTTTTCCACCTTTTTTAAGTATTCTGTAGGCTTCAGCTAAAAACGCTTCCTTTTTTTTCGCATGACAAACACTTTCAATAGCCCACACGACGTCAAACGTATTATCTTTGAACTCTGTATGCAGATAATCCTTAAGGTAGAATGTTACTAATGTGGAGACTCCATATTTTTCTGCTAATTCATTCGCCTTTTCTATCTGTTTTGAACTGATACTGATTCCTGTGACTTTGGCTTGAATATTTTTTGCTAACCATATAGAACTTCCTCCAATTCCACATCCTGCATCTAAAACTTCTGTACCCTTTTTTATACCTGCTTGTCTAGACATGAATTCATTTGTATTCAATAAAGCCTCATGCAAATTTTTAGTATTTCTGTCCCAAAGACCATAATGAAGAGCATAGCTTTGTGAGTTCAAATACCAAATATAACGATAGAAAGGAGAAGTTTCATCATACCATTTCGCGATTGAAGCTTTATTCATACAAGTTAGCTAGGTTTCTTTAGTGAAATCTGGATTTTATTGTTTTTGCAATCAACCACAATCCGGTCAAGCGGTTTGATTTTGCCTTCGACGATTTGGAGAGCGATTTCGTCGACGATCAATTCATTGGTGATTCTTTTTAAAGGTCTTGCGCCATACATTTCGTCGATTCCAACGGCACTCAAATATTTTTTAACCGCGTCGGTTACCGATAGATGGAGATTTTGTTTTTCCAGTCTTTTTTCTACTTCCCTGATTTGTAAATCGACTATTTCTTTAATCATATCTTTTGAGAGTGGGTGGAAGATAACAATAGAGTCAAGCCGGTTCAAAAATTCCGGCCTGAAGAATTTACGAATAACTTCATAGATTTTTTCCTCACGCTTTTTATTAACCGAGTCAGTTGAATGCAAGTGAAATAATTCACTTCCCAGATTGGAAGTAAGGATGATGATTGTATTTTTGAAATTGACAACCCTCCCTCTTCCATCAGTGAGTCTTCCGTCATCCAAAATTTGCAAAAAGACATTAAAAACTTGTGGGTGAGCCTTTTCAACCTCGTCAAAAAGGACTACCGAGTATGGTTTTCTTCGGATGGCTTCGGTGAGCTGACCTCCTTCTTCATATCCTACATATCCGGGAGGAGCACCGATAAGACGGGCGACGGTATGAGCCTCCTGGTATTCACTCATATCGATTCGAACCATTGCCCGTTCATCATTGAAGAGTGAATACGCGAGGGCCTTGGCTGTCTCGGTTTTACCTACCCCGGTTGGGCCTAAAAATAAGAAGGATCCGATTGGTTTATTTTCTTCACCTAAGCCCGCCCGGGATCTCCTAATGGCATTGGCGATCTTGTGGATGGCGTGGTCTTGTCCGACGACTCTTTTTTTGAGCTCCTCTTCGAGTTTGGCCAATTTTTCCGATTCGGTAGCAAGAAGCCGAGTCACCGGAATATTCGTCCAATGTGAAACAATTCTGGCAATATCCTCTTCGGTGACCTGTTCTTTAAGGAGTCGATCTTCGGAGGGGATTTGTGCCCATTTTTCCTCCAGTTCTTTCAGTTTTTTTTCAACATCAGGAATTTTGCCATATTTTAATTCCGCCGCTTTATCCAGAAGTGCATCACGTTCTGCTTTTTCCAATTCTTCTTTCAACCGGTCTATTTCTACTCTATATTTTTGCAGATCCGAAATAATTCTTTTCTGCTCCTGCCATTTTTTATGAAGTTCGCCGAATTTTTTTTGCAAATTTTTTCGCTCAATTTCTAAATTTCTCTTGCGCGACTCCAATCCTCTCTCGCGTTTTAGCGCCGCGAGTTCGATACCCAATTGGGTGATTCTCCGCTTGACTTGGTCCAGATCTTGAGGAAGCGATTCAACATCTATTTTTGCTGAGGCGGCTGCTTCATCGATAAGATCAATTGCTTTATCAGGAAGAAACCGGTCGGTGATATACCTGACTGATAAATTGACAGCGGCAATCACCGCATCATCGGATATTTTTATACCGTGATGGACTTCGTATTTTTCTTTGATGCCTCTAAGAATTGCAATAGAATCTTCGATTGTCGGTTCATCAACATAAACCGGCTGGAATCTTCTCTCGAGTGCTGCATCCTTTTCAATATATTGCCGGTATTCACGGACCGTAGTTGCGCCAACTGCATGCAAAGCACCACGAGCCAGCATTGGTTTAAGGATATTACTGGCATCGACCGCTCCCTCGGCTCCGCCTGCTCCAACTATGGTATGGAGTTCATCCATGAAGAGAATATATTTGCCTTCGCCTTTCTCGATTGCCTCAAGAACTCTTTTGAGGCGTTGTTCAAACTCTCCCCGGTAGGCAGCGCCTGCCAAAATTCCAGCTAAATCAAAAGAAAGAATCTCTTTATTTTTCAATGTATCCGGGACGTCACCGTCTATTATTCTTTGCGCAAGCCCCTCTACAATCGCAGTTTTTCCTACCCCCGGATCTCCCAAAAGTACCGGATTGTTCTTCGTCCTGCGGGACAGGATTTGGATGACCCGGCGCACTTCATTATCACGGCCTATGACAGGATCAAGCTTACCCGATTGGGCAAGTTTGGTCAGATTGACCGTATATTTCTCCAGCGGATTTCCCTCATCCTGGGGCGGTTCGTAATTAATGTCTACCATATAAATATTGTAGCTCCATTTAGCAGTCTTGTCAATAGATTGCTAATTAGGGTAATGGATCAATACCACCCTTATTCCAAGGATGGCAGCGGATGATACGTTTGAATCCGAGCCAAAGTCCTTTTATGGTGCCATATGTATCAACAGCTTGATAAGTATATTCTGAACAGGTAGGCTCAAATCGGCAAATCCGATCGGTCATGAATAAAGTCCGAAGTATATGACCATGGAAAAATTCGGTGCGCTTGTAAAAACGGATAAAAGCAAGAATCAGGCGTTTCATAGTACAATACTATCATGAAGATCACTATTTTAACGCTTTTTCCCAAAATGATTGAGGGTTTTTTCAAGGAAAGCATTGTAAAACGGGCACAAGATAAAGGACTTATAGATATTAGAATAGTAGACCTTAGAGAATATGCAGTGGATGATTATGGTTCTGTAGACGATAGACCTTATGGCGGAGGAGTAGGAATGGTATTAAGAGCCGACGTTGTCTGGACGGCTCTTAATAAAGTAAAAGTTAAAAGTGAAAAGTCAAAAGTTAAAAAAGTTATCACTTCTCCAAAAGGAAAACTATTTAATCAAAAAAAAGCCCAGGAGTTTTCGAAACTTAACCACCTTGTAATTATCGCCGGACACTATGAGGGGGTGGATGAGCGGGTTCTGGAGTACGTTGATGAAGAGATATCCTTGGGTGACTTTGTCATGACGGGAGGGGAGATAGCCGCATCAGCGATTGTTGACTCTATTGTCCGGCTTCTTCCTGGAGTTCTAAAACATGAAGAAGCAACTCAAAAAGAAAGTTTTTTCTCCACTGCAATTAATCAATTAATTGGAGCGATAGGTGAAAATAGTATTTTAAAAAAATTAAGAGACAAAGGAATAAAAAAAGTACAGTTACTGGAATATCCCCAGTATACGAGGCCCGAGGAATTTAACGGAATAAAAGTTCCTGCCGTTCTGCTGTCGGGAAATCACAAGGAGGTTGAAAAGTGGAGATTGAAAAAGTCCTTCGAACAAACTCTCAAAAAAAGACCGGACTTGCTTGTGTAAAAATAAGGTAAGATTTAGTGACAAAAATCACTTCCATCTTGAAAAAGTAAGATAAAAAGATCATAATATACTTATTATTCATTCCCTTACCACCTATGCAATTTAACAAACTTTCTCCCAAAACCTTTTCTGACTCAATTTATTCAATGAAAGGAATCTCAAAAAAGACTGTCGAAGAACACCTGAAGCTTTATCAGGGGTATGTGACTAAATATAACGAGATCATGGAAAAATTATCGATGTTAACGGATGATGATTATGCAAAAGCCAATCAATCATATTCTTTAATACGTGAACTCAAAGTAGAGTTAACTTTCGCATACGGTGGAGTAGTCAACCACGAATTATATTTTGCGCATCTGGGTGGAAAAGGCGGCATGCCAGAAGGTGACGTCTTGAAGCAGATCAAAAAAGATTTCGGGTCATTTGAGACATTTAAAAAAGACATGACGGCAACGGGTATCGCGGCCCGTGGGTGGGTCTGGACGGCATGGAATTGGAAGAATATGAAGCTTTTCAATTACTTGGGTGATGCACAAAATACCTTTCCCGTTTGGCACTCGACCCCCATCTTTGCACTGGATACCTATGAGCACGCATATTTTATCGATTACGGGGCTGCAAGAGCTAAGTATATTGAGGCTTTTTTTGAAAACGTTGACTGGAAACAAGTATCAAAAAATTTCGAACTGGTCTTAATGAAGTGCGATTGTGATTGTAATGGGTGTGAGGATCACAAATAGAGATAATATGTGAAGCGGTTAGGGTAAAGAAGTTAGTTTGGTCTAACGGTTAGGAAATTAGTAAACCTAACCCAATTTCTAAACTGGCTTCTTTACCTACAGACCAACTTCATGTTGTGGAAGAAAGAGTTTTTTGGTATAAAGGATGCTTATGATCTTGTTGACTTCTGTTACGAAGCGCTTTCGAAATACTCTTGCAGTAGACAATATAAGTTTTAAGGCAAAACAAGGTGAAATCATCGGCTTTCTCGGGGTAAACGGAGCTGGAAAAACTACCACAATGAGGCTTCTTTTAGGCTACCTCAACTCAACCTCAGGCAAAATCTCTATAGACAATCTCAATCCGTTAAAGGACAGAATTCAAGTATTGAGAAACGTCGGATATCTTCCGGAAAACAACCCTCTCTATCAGGAAATGAAAGTAGATGAGTATTTAACATTTATCGCAGCTGTGAAGGGGAAAACTATTTTACGGGATACGATTGATCAAGTCGGACTGGAGGATGTAATAAAATCCAAAATTGAAAATCTATCAAGAGGGTACAAGCAAAGAGTTGGATTGGTCGCAGCACTTATCGGAAACCCTCAGATACTTATTTTGGATGAACCAACATCGGGGCTTGACCCCATCGAACAAGAAAAAATCAGGAAATTAATTAAAAAATTATCGAGTGATAAAACGATTATTTTCTCAACCCATATCTTATCCGAGGTAGAAGATGTTGCAACAAGGCTCATCATCATTCATAAAGGAAAAATCGTATATGACGGAAAAAAACCGAGAGGAAGGGGAGGAGTGGAGAAACTGTTTAAGAAACTGGTTAAGTAAAAATATATGAAGACGCTGTATAAAAAAGAATTGCAATATTATCTAAACAATCCAATTGGATATATCGTGATTGTTTTGTTTGCTGTTTTTGCAAACTTTCTTTTTGTCAAAGATATTTTTGTAGTAGGATCTGTTTCGATGCGATCTTTTTTTCAGCTTCTTCCCTGGTTATTCCTCATTTATATTCCTGCGCTTTCGATGAGGATAGTAGCAGAAGAGAAACGTACCAATACACTTGAAGTGTTATTAACGCTTCCCTTATCTGAAACTCAAGTCATATTAGCAAAATTTCTCGCATTAGTTACTATTGTGGGAGTCAGTCTCACGCTTACCTTAGGTCTGCCTGTTTCCTTATCCTTTTTATCAGGGTTATACTTACCTGAAATAGTGGCGGGATATTTTGGAAGTCTTCTTCTCACCTCTTTTTATATCAGCCTTTCGATGTTTTTTTCGTCTCAAACGAAAAACCAGGTTGTTGCTTTCCTTTTATCGATCCTCGCGCTCTTTTTATTTACTGTCATTTCGACCGATGTCACCGCAAGTATTTTACCAAGATCAATTCAAGACTTTCTCGTCATTTTTAGCCCGATGAATCATCTCCTCAATTTTATCAAAGGCGTTATAGAGGTTCGTTCGCTTTTTTACTTTATCAGTGGTACCCTCGTTTTCCTTTTTCTAGCGGTTATAGATTTGGAAAAAAGAGAATAATAGCGATATAGTATGTTGAAATTATTCAAAAATAGTAGACGTTTTAATCTGGTGAAATTTTTCCATCTGGAAAAATTCGGTAAGCCCGCTTTG
>Ga0155257_124_pt5 | contig 18505 bp, 16 predicted proteins | sample RifCSPhighO2_02_FD_106225 | JGI IMG/M metagenome (GOLD analysis project Ga0155257, IMG submission 106225) | Candidatus Roizmanbacteria bacterium RIFCSPHIGHO2_02_FULL_39_9
CCAACGAATAATATCACAAAAATGGTTTTTAAATCAAAGTTGAATCTGAATTCTCTGATTTTTTTCATTCCATTATTCCTGCCTGTCGGCGCGGCCGGATTTTTTTTTGAGTTTTTTGAGCTCGCCATAAGTGCGTATCATTCTAGCAGATTTTCGTGACATTTGCTACAATTAGTGTCCGATGTAACCCCCCCACTCATATGAAGATAATATCGCTCCAGTCAGAAAATCCGTCAGAAGTTTTAAATGAATCATTAGAAATATTGCAGAAAGGTGGACTTGTTATATTTCCCTCAGATACGGTCTACGGGCTATTAGTTGACGCAACAAACGAGCTCGCCGTTAAAAAACTTATTCAATTTAAGAATCGTCCATGGGGGAAGCCAATCTCTGTTTTTGTCAGCGGCTTTGATATGTTAAATAAGCAAGTAATCACAGACCACAGGCAAACTCAAATTCTGGAAGAATTATTACCAGGGCCTTTCACCGTAATTTTGGAGTCTCATCATTTGGTTTCTTTACTTCTCGAATCTGAAAAAGGAACTCTCGGGGTCAGAATTCCTCTCTATCCTCTTATCGAAAAACTAGTAAACCAATTCGGGAAACCAATTACTGCTACTTCAGCAAATCTTTCAGGAAGGTCTTCCCATTACTCGGTGCAGACGTTGTTGAAAGAGCTTCCAGAATCGAAAAAAAAACTGATTGATTTGATTGTCGATGCAGGAAAACTACCCAGAAATAAACCTTCTACAATCGTTGATTTAACTGCTGATAAACTGAAAATCATCCGTCAAGGTGACGTTTTGTTTTTAGACAAAAAAACGTATTTTTCTCATTCGCCCGAGCAAACGAAGAAAATCGCCCGATTCATCTTGCAAAAAATAGTTGGTAATAAGAAATTAGAGAAACCCCTTATATTCATTATTAAGGGCGAGTTGGGAGTAGGAAAAACGATTTTTGTTAAGGGTATGGGGGAATTTTTGGGTATACCGGATATCATTTCGCCAACATTTGTAGTTTATTATGAATATGCATCGATTCATCGATTCATCGATACATTCGTGCATGTGGATTTATACAACGTCCAGGATCCGGAAGAATTTAAACATTTAAGACTGGAAAAATACTTGGAAAAAGGGAACGCCGTTTGTTTTGAATGGGGAGAAAAGGCTGGAGAAATCATGAATAAACTAAAAGATAAAGGAAGAATAATTTATGTTGAGATGAAATATGTCAATGAGAAAGAACGGGAAATAAAAATTCGTTATTAGTTGTTTGTTATTCGTTATTCAGATGAAAATTCTTGCGATTGATACTTCGGCTGATGAAACTGCAGTTGCGGTGACAGAAGGAAGAAAGGTTTTATCAAATGCTCTTTTTTCACAAATCTCAACACATACAAAGTGGGGAGGGATTTATCCTGCCTTGGCAAAAAGAGCTCATGAGGAGCGGATTGATTGGGTCGTTAGTGAAGCATTGCGTAAACTCGAAACTCGAAACTCGAAACTCGAAACAAATTCAAAATCTCAAATCAAAAAGAAAAAAAACAATTTAGCAATAGAGCAATTTAACAATGAAGCAATGAATCATATCGATTATATAGCTGTTACCCAAGGACCAGGACTTGCTGTGGCTTTGGAAGTAGGGATACGAAAAGCAAAAGAGCTAGCACAAAAATATAACAAAAAACTTATCTCGGTGAATCACCTGGAAGGGCATATTTATTCGAGCTTTGTCCAAAATAGCAAAGGAAATCCTAAAAGAGAATATAAATTTCCCTATCTGACCCTTGTCATTTCGGGAGGGCATACAGAAATAGTTTTATGGAAAGATCATCTCAAATATGAAATTTTGGGTGAAACACTCGATGATGCAGCAGGTGAAGCTTTGGACAAGGCAGCCAAAATGCTGGGATTAGGCTATCCAGGCGGCCCGGTGATCGAACGGCTCGCCAAGGAGGTGGAGAATAAAGATTTTTACCAGTTTCCAAGACCGATGTTAAAGTCAAAGACATTGGAGTTTTCTTTTTCAGGTTTAAAAACAGCTTTTTATTACTACCTTCTGAAAACTGACTCGGTTTTCCCGCTTCGCTCCTCAACAGAGTCAGTTAGTGAGGGGCGTCAAACTGACCCGGTTGAACCAGAACGACATAAAAAAACCGGGTCAGTTGAAATACATCTTCGAGAGCTTGCAAGTTCTTTCCAGATAGCCGTATTTGAAACGCTCATAAAAAAAACAGAAATGGCAATTATACAAACAAAAGTTAATAGATTGGTCGTTGGAGGTGGAGTTATTGCCAATCTTCATTTGAGAAAATTATTCAAGGAACTAGTCGTAGGATATAAAGGCGATATTTATTTTCCTCCTTATAAGTATTTAACAGGAGACAATGCAGCTATGATTGGAGTCGCCGGGTCCTACAAGGCGCAAGAAAGTAAATTTGTGACAGATCCTTTAAAACTAGATCGAATCCCAAGACTCAGACTTTCATAAGAAGGCAAATTTAAGTATAATGTATCATCTTTATTGTGATCTATGTTACAACTCAAAAAAGTATCGGTAAAGGTTGGAAAAAAGGAAATCCTCAAGGATTTTAATTTCGAGTTTGAAAAAGGCAAAGTGTATGCGGTGATGGGTCCCAACGGATCAGGTAAATCAACATTGGCATATGCGATCGCAGGACATCCAGCTTATAAGTTGGATGTTGGAAGTTTAAAATTAGATGGTAAGGAAATACGAGATAAAAAGCCCGAAGAACGGGCAAAGATGGGAATATTTCTTTCGTTTCAAAACCCCTTGTCTTTGTCTGGTGTCACCGTTTTTCAGTTATTAAGGATAGCATTAGGTAAGAAAAAGGATCCTCTCGAACTGAAGAATGAGGTCGAGACAACAGCAAGGAGACTCAAGATAAATCCGGAATTAATATCAAGATCTCTCAATGATGGTGCATCCGGAGGTGAAAAGAAAAAGCTCGAGATGCTTCAAGCAGCTATTCTTGATCCAAAATTAGTGATTTTTGATGAGATCGATACGGGAGTCGATGTCGACGCGCTCAAGACTATAGCTGAGTTCATGGATGGGAATAAAAAAGGTAAAACATTTATTGTGATAACCCATTACAACAGGATTCTCCATTATATTAAACCTGATAAAGTGCTGGTACTCATGGAGGGGAAGTTGGTGAAGGTTGGAGGCGCGAAATTGGCAGAGGAGATCGAAAAAAAAGGGTACGAAAAAGTTATGAGTTAAAAGTTAGGAGTTAGCCGGGAAAAATTCGCGTTTTTCCATATAACGCTTAACCCATAACACCTAACATTATTATGCAACAATCAAATCTGGATTTTGAATACAAATTCGGCTTTTCGATGCCACAGAAATATACCTTCAAGTCCAAAAAAGGATTAGACGAGGGTGTGGTCAAGATGATTTCACAGATGAAGAAAGAGCCAGTATGGATGACAGAGTTTAGATTAAAAGCTTACGGAATTTTCAAGAAAAAACCAATGCCGGATTGGGGTGCTGATCTTTCCAAGATTAACTTCGATAGTATGTACTATTATATAAAACCGACAGATAAGCAGGTTAATTCGTGGGAAGATTTGCCTGCAGAAATCAAAAACACCTATGATCGTATAGGAGTACCCGAGGCGGAGAAAAAATTCCTCGCCGGAGTATCTGCACAGTACGAATCCGAAGTGGTCTACGAAAGTATTAACAAAGAACTTAATAAACAAGGAGTACTCTTCTGCGATATGGATACGGGACTCAAGAAATACCCTCACCTCGTCAAAAAATATTTTGGGACGCTTATTCCCCCGCATGACAACAAATTCGCAGCCTTAAATTCGGCAACTTGGTCAGGAGGATCGTTTGTTTATATCCCCAAGGGAGTGAAAGTGAAGATGCCTCTCCAGGCTTATTTTAGAATCAATGCAGAGCGATTCGGTCAATTTGAGAGGACTTTAATTATTGCTGAAGAGGGCGCTTATGTTCACTATATTGAAGGATGTACGGCTCCAATATATACGACACAATCACTCCACTCTGCAGTAGTTGAGATATTTGTTCATAAGAACGCGCGGGTAAGATATACAACTGTTCAAAATTGGAGCAATAATGTATACAACCTCGTAACGAAGCGTGCACGGGCCGATGAAAACGCCATAATGGAATGGGTAGACTGCAATATAGGAAGCAAAGTAACCATGAAATATCCCAGCGTCTATCTCTATGGGGAAGGGGCAAGAGGTGAAGTATTGTCAATCGCGTATGCGGGTAAAAATCAACACCAAGATGCAGGAGCGAAGATGCTCCATTTTGCCCCCAGAACATCTTCGCGAATCATCTCAAAGTCGATTTCTAAAGCAGGAGGACGAACTTCCTATAGAGGTTTAGTTCAGATCATGCCCGGTGCCAAAAAATCTTCGGTCTATGTTTCTTGCGATGCACTCATTTTGGACGAAAAATCACGATCCGATACATATCCTTATATGAAAATAAAACAGAATGACGTTTCAATCCAACACGAAGCAACCGTTGAGAAACTAGGTGAGGAAAAATTATTCTACCTTACATCCAAGGGCATCTCAAAGTCAGACGCGGAAGGACTCTTGGTAAATGGATTCATTGACCCAGTGGTGAAGGAAATACCCCTAGAGTATTCGATTGAATTAAACAGGTTAATTAATTTGGAAATGAGCGGAAGCGTTGGGTAAGAAAATCTGCTATGGCTACGTTTATCAATCTCAACAAAACTAAAAATCACACCGTTACTTTAAATAAAAGCGGAAAATATGCCGCCTTCCTGCATAATCTTTCAGGGAAGTTTATTTTCGAGCTCAAGGAGAAAAACATTTATTTAGATATATACGGACTTTTTGTAGGAAAGAAAACAGATAAATTCGAAGTAGAAACAATACAGCATCATATTGGGCCGGAATGCACTTCAAATTTGTTGATAAAAGGGGTTTTTTATGATGAGTCAAAATTTATTTATCAGGGATTGATACGGCTAGAAAAGTCAGCACAAAAATCGCACGCATATCAGAAAAATCAAAATCTGATGATGTCTGATAAATGTTTTCTCGATTCGAGACCTTTTCTCGAAATTCTGGCAAACGACGTTTTTTGTACCCACGGATCAACTACCGGCAGATTGAATGAAGACCAATTGCATTATTTACAGACAAGAGCCATTGCAAAAAAGACCGCTGAACAATTGTTAATCGATGGATTTATCAATGAAATACTTGGTAAAATAGCAGCATATGAATCTAAAGAACATACGAAAAGACTTTCCGATTTTTCGTCATCATAATGCCTTGGTTTATCTTGACTCGACCGCCACCTCATTGAAACCGCAATCGGTAATTGAAAAAGAAGTCGAATACTATGAGCAGTATTCTGCAAATGTCTTCAGAGGAATCTATAAAATCTCAGAACGCGCGACTTCCGAATACGAAAAAACGCGTGAAATTGTCGCTCAATTCATCAATGCAAATAAACCTGAAGAGATTGTCTTTACTCGAAGTACCACAGAATCGCTCAATCTCCTTGCTTATTCGCTTGGGAGAAAAATAGTAAATGAAGGGGACGAAATTGTAAGCACCATCATGGAACACCACTCGAATTTCGTGCCGTGGCAGCAACTTGCTATAGAGAATGGTTCGACATTTAAAGTAATCAATGTGAATAACGATGGATATTTAGACTTGGATAATCTCAAATCTCAAATGCCTGCCTCGCCGGCAGGCAGGTCAAATATCAAATCTGCAGCTAAAAACTCAAACCTTGAAAAATTAAAACAAGTTATCACCCGGAAAACCAAAATTCTCGCGTTGACGTATGTGTCGAATGTGCTGGGTACCATAAATCCAATGAAGGAGATTGCTGCCGCGGCTAAAAAAATCAATCCAAATATCATGGTTATTGTTGACGCGGCCCAAGCCCTCCCGCATATGAAAGTTGATGTCCGGGACTTGGGAGTTGATTTTGTTGCTTTTTCATCTCATAAGATGTTAGGGCCTACAGGTGTAGGAGTACTATGGGGAAAATATAATTTACTTCAAGAAATGTTCCCCTTTAACTATGGTGGGGAAATGATTCAGGAAGTATATGTAGATAGGACTGTTTTCAAAGAACCACCTCTGAAGTTTGAGGCCGGGACCCCTCATATAGCAGGTGTGATTGCTCTTAAGGAGGCAATTCATTATTTAAGATCAATAGGGCTTGATGTAGTAAGGAGACATGAGATGGAAATTACACAGTATGCAATAAACTTGTTGCTAAGCGAGTTCAAGGGACAGTTACGAATCTTAGGCCCGCGTGACGTTGATCATAGAGGAGGAATCGTTACTTTTACCTTCGCAAATTATCACCCGCACGATGTTGCACAGATTTTGGACGAGGATAATATTTGTATCAGAGTTGGACACCATTGTGCGATGCCGCTGCACGAAAGTTTGCGGATTAATGCTACGGTTCGTGCAAGTTTTTATATCTACAATACAAAGGATGACGTGGAAAAATTGGTTGAAGGTTTGAAGAAAGTACAAAAAATACTTCGCTAAATTTTTAATATGTCAATCTATCAAGAGATTATTCTGGAACATTATAAAAATCCGCGTAATTTCGGAACACTGAAGAGTCCCTCTAAAAAAACAAGTGTTTCAAATCCTTCATGTGGCGACAAAATCGGGATGGACGTAGTTTTTACCGGCAAAAAGTTAATGGAAATCAAATTCAGCGGTCAAGGTTGTGCTATTTCTCGAGCGGCCGCCTCACTTCTTACTGAGTATTGCAAAGGGAAAACAAATGAAGAATTGCAAAAGCTCGACAAAGAATTTATGATTAAGTTATTGGGAATAGAACTTGGCCCAAACAGAATCAAGTGTGCACTATTGCCTTTAGAAGCATTACACAAACTTTTATAATTTACCACTAACAATCAATTTCGATAAGTTTCGTAATTTCTATTTATTTCACAGAGAAACTAGTAGAAACTGATAGAAATTTGCGGAAACTAATTAGACACAACAGTCATGGATAACGTAAACCTTAAAGATCCACAAAATCCGTCAGGCCCGGTAAAAATCAGGAATTTGAAGATGCATGTTTACAGAGATCTCTGTATCGGGGCAGCTACATGTGTTGCCATTGCTCCGCAAACATTTGTTCTTGATTCTGAAGCGAAGGCAATAATTTTAGCTACGGCGGATAATGATCCAGACAACGTTATAATTGATGCAGCGAAAGGTTGTCCTGTAGCTGCGATCATAATTGAGGATGAAACAGGAAAGAAGATCTTCCCAGCGTGAGAGTCTTAAGGTCTATATAGTCGATAAAGTCCATAAAGAGAATTTAAGAGATTGTCCGTGTTGTGAATTGGAGACAATTAAAGGAATGCCGGGTGGGAGAGATTCAATTTGTAGAAACTGTGGATATAAAGATCCATGTTGTTACGACTAATCATGTAACACAAAACACGCAACATATAACATTTGAAAAACTTTCTCTTGTTACATGTTACATGTTTCATGCTAAATGAAATACACTTGGAAAATTGGCGGTGAGGCGGGATTTGGGATTTTGACGTCAGGACTCCTATTCTCTAAAATCGCGAACCGCCATGGATACTACACATTTGATTATTTAGAGTACCCGTCTCTTATTCGTGGTGGTCATAATGCTTTAGAGGTTGTAGTCTCTGACGAAGATGTAAAAGCATTAAAAAAAGACATAGATTTTTTGGTGTGTCTCAATGAAGATACGTATAAATTTCATAAACACAGACTTACATCTCAGAGTTATGTTCTCTACGACCCGGATGAGTTCACTATTCCCGAAGGAAATATTATAAAAATAGCCGTCCCTTTCAAAAAAATTCTTTCTGATTTAAAAGGTCAACTAGTCATGAAAAATACGATAGCGATGGGAGCGTCGCTTTCCATTTTAGGGTCAGATCTTGTGATGCTGAATGATATTTTGGAAAAATTATTTGCCAAAAAAGGCCAAGAGGTGGTTGGCTTCAATAAACAATTTGCACTGCTCGGATACGACCATGTAAAAAATAACTTTTCTCAACAGATAAGACCCCATTTGGAGCACCGTGATTCAGAAGAAAAAGTAGTTATGACGGGAAATGATGTATTTGCACTCGGAGCCATTATAGGGGATTGCAGGGTTTATTCAGCTTATCCGATGACGCCCTCTTCCACCGTATTGACTACGTTAGCCGCGTGGCAGGAGAGAACCGGAATGGTCGTGAGGCACGCCGAAGACGAAATTTCAGTCATAAATACGGCGCTTGGTGCTTCGTTTGCCGGCGTTCGGGCTGCGGTTGGAACTTCAGGCGGAGGATTTGCTCTTATGGTAGAGTCAGTTTCATTTGCAGGGATTGCAGAGATACCTATCGTTATTTTTCTCGCTCAACGAGCAGGTCCAGCGACCGGTATGCCAACCTGGACGGAGCAAGGAGATCTCCTCTTTGCGGTACATGCCGGTCACGGGGAATTTCCCAAAATGGTTTTTGCACCGGGAGACATCGAGGAAATGCTTGAATTGACGACAAAAGCTTTCAATATTTCAGAAATATATCAGACCCCCGTTATCATTCTGTCAGACATGTTCTTGTCCGAATCTCATAAGTCAGTTTTGAGAACATATATTGATCAATTAGTTGCAAACTATAAAATAGACAAGGGAAAGATAATCAGTCCAGCGAAGCCGAGCGTTCCGACAGCGACACCCGCCGCTCCAGCTATCCAGCAAAGTTTAGGACAGACTCCAGGTACGATCAGTCCATCGCAAGATACCAAGCAACCTCCCGTAGAGAGTTCTACTCAACCTTCACGCAATCAAGTTCCCCCGACGTTAACAGCTGTTCCACCAACCGGGGCAGATTTACAACAAGCAGCTCAAGAAAAATATTTGCGCTACAAGTTGACTGGTGATGGAATAAGTCCACGATTGATTCCTGGGGCAAAAGGGCACTTCTATCAAGTCAATTCGTACGAACATCTTGAAGATGGACATACAACAGAAGATGCGACCGCCAGGAAACAACAGGTCGAAAAAAGAAATAAAAAGTGGGATACCTATCTCGCCGAAGATTTTGAAGCTCCGAAAGTATTTGGGGATATGAATAAAGCTGAGATTGTTTTTGTTTCGTGGGGTTCGACAAAAGGACCAATTCTTGAGGCTCAAAAACTCCTTGCGCTCCAGGGAAAAAGGACTGCTTATCTCCACTTTACCCATGTATATCCGATGAAAAAAGAGCAAATCGTTCCACTTTTTCCGAACGGAAAGAAGTATGTGCTCATTGAAAATAATTCTCATGCTCAATTCGCCAAGCTTTTATTAATGGAAACGGGAATAGAAATTAAAGAGAAACTTCTCAAGTATGACGGGAGACCCTTTTGGCCAGAAGAAATCATGGAACACGTAACACGCAACATGTAACACTGGAACGAAGTATAAATTAAGCTTTTTCTGATGTTATATGTTACATGTTCAATGTTTAATGCATTATGGCAACGATACAAGATTTTAGCGGTTACAACCCAACTTGGTGTCCAGGTTGTGGAGATTGGGGAATAGGCATCTCGATAAAATCAGCTTTAGTCCAACTTGGACTTGACCCTTCTTCATTGATGGTTGTATTTGGCATAGGCTGTTCCGGAAACATGAATGATTTCTTGAATGCGTACGCAATTCATTCATTGCACGGAAGAGCTCTTCCAAACGCGATAGGTGCAAAAATTTCAAACCACAAAATGCCCGTTGTTGCTATTGTCGGTGACGGAGACTGTTACGGTGAGGGTGGGAATCATTTTATCCATGCATGTCGGGGTAATCATGATATAACCGTCATTGTTCATGATAACGGAGTGTATGGGTTAACAACCGGCCAAGTTGCTCCGACAGCCCAAAAAGGATTCAAATCCAAATCAACACCATCAGGAATTATAGAAGTACCGGTAAATCCATTGACGCTTGCCATCTCACAGGGAGCGACCTTTGTGGCACAGACATTTGCCGGTAATGCTAACCACGTGATAGAAATGATCAAAGAAGGGATCAATCATAAGGGATTTTCCCTGGTAAACGTCTTACAGCCATGTGTGACTTTCAACAAAATAAACACCTACCAGTACTACATGCAACACACGTATAAATTGCCGGCTGATTATCAAAAAGACAATTTGGATGAAGCAATGAAGCAGGGATTGGAGATGTCAAAAGAAAAATTCCCGCTTGGGATTGTTTACCAGTCTCATCGTCCCACCTTTACCGATCAATTAAATCAAGTAGGCGAATCCACACTTTTAGAGAGACCTCGCTTTACCCAAATTGAAACTTTGTTGAAAGAATTTGAATAAATACTGTTGAGATAGGAATATAAGAATTCCGGTTGACAGTTAGCAAACATTATGCTACACTGCTAATGCCACTTCGCTATCAAAAAAACTTGATAGCTTCGAGGCATTTATTTTGAAAATCAGTGTAAGTAATACTTCCGAAGCTCTTTGTCAACTATTAATTTACAAGAGCGAAGGAGTATAATTATGTCCATACTATCAAATCCTTTAGAGCAGTCACTTTATCCAGTTGTCGCAGTACGCGACGCAATTGTTTTCCCGGGCACAGAAAACGTACTCGTTTTTGGCAGGCCCAAAAGTTTAGATGGTATCAAGGAAGGGGTCAAAAGAGGAAACAAGGTCATTCTCGTGATGCAGAAAAATTCGGCTATTGATGATCCCAAAAAAAACGACCTGTATCAAATTGGAATACTTGCTACCATTGAAAAAACAGTCGCAGGAGAAAAAGGTGAAATGAACGCCTTGGTAAAAGGAAGAGAGAAAATAAAGATTGTTGAGTATACAAAAGAAACTCCTTATTTAGAAGCGAAGGTGGAAAAACTTCAAGATAAAGTAGTCCATGACGAGGAAGTCCAAGCGATGGTAAAACATCTAGCTTCCCAGATCAAACGAGCAATAAATCTGGGAAAAACAGTAGACTTCGTTTTTTTGATGAATATCTTAAATATTACCAATCCTCAAGACTTCTCCTATCAAATAGCGGTAGTACTTGATATTAAAACGGAAGAGCGTCAAGATCTGCTTGAGGAGACCGATCTTAAGGCAAGACTCAAGCAGGAAGTAGAGTATATAAACAGAGAGATAAAAATACTGGAAATAGAGAAAAATATTTCTTCAAAAACGCAGCAAAAATTCGAACAGGGGATGCGAGAGACTTTTTTACGTGAGAAGATGAAAACAATAGAGGAGGAGTTGGGTGGAAAAGGAGAAGATAGAGACATTGGTGAGTATAGAGATAAGATCAAGAAAGCCCGCATGCCCAAAAGCGTTGAAGAGAAAGCGATAAAAGAACTTAAACGACTTTCCCAAATGTCCCAATTTAATCCAGAAGCTTCATATATAAGAACATATCTTGATTGGTTAGTTGAAATTCCATGGTCTGTTGCATCTCCAAATGAAATCGATATCAAACAGGCGGAAAAAGTTTTGAACGAGGATCACTTTGGACTGAAAAAAATAAAAGAAAGAATCTTGGAGTATCTCGCTGTTATTGAATTAAGAAAGAGAAATGAGCAGAAGGAAGCGAATAAGAAGGAGCATCCACCTACCATTCTTTGTTTTGTCGGACCTCCAGGTGTAGGAAAGACTTCATTGGGCAAGTCAATTGCGCGATCACTGGGTAGGAAATTCGTCAAGATTTCATTAGGCGGAATTCGGGATGAAGCAGAAATCCGTGGTCACAGGAGGACCTATGTCGGAGCAATGCCAGGTCGTATGATCCAGGGAGTAAAACAAGCGGGGACGAAAAATCCTGTTTTTATGCTTGATGAAATCGATAAAATTGGAAGAGACTATCGAGGTGATCCATCCGCAGCGCTCCTCGAAGCTTTGGATCCTGAACAAAACCACTCCTTCTCAGATCACTATCTTGAAGTGAATTTTGATTTGTCAGATGTTTTCTTTATTACAACGGCAAATATTTTAGACACAATTCCTGATGCACTATTGGATCGATTAGAGGTTATTCATTTTCCAGGTTATACAGAGGATGAAAAATTCAATATTGCCAAAGACCACTTGATTAAAAAGCAACTTGGGGCGCACAGCATGAACGAAAAGGACGCAAAGATAACTGATAATGCACTGCGGGTCATGATTAGAAGATATACCAGGGAAGCAGGAGTACGTGAATTAGAAAGACAGATTGCTGCTATTTTCAGGAAAGTGGGACGGGAGATTATCGAGAAGAAAACGAATTCTAAAGTAGTTGGCGTAAACGACGTTGCAAAATACCTTGGTCCCTATAAGTATTCCTCACAGATGATCGAAGAAAAAGACACAGTCGGGATTTCTACAGGACTAGCATGGACTCAAGCGGGGGGAGATATCCTCTTTATCGAAGTTGCAATCATGCCAGGTAAAGGTGGGCTTACCCTGACGGGCCATCTAGGAGAAGTAATGAAGGAGTCATGTCAGGCTGCGCTCTCTTACATTCGTGCGCGCTGGGATTTGTTTGGTCTCTCTAAAGATTTTTTTCACAAAATTGACATCCACGTTCACGTCCCTGAAGGTGCAGTGCCAAAAGACGGACCGTCCGCCGGAATCGCCATCACGACTGCAATGATTTCCGCGCTCACTAAAATCCCTGTCCGACGCGATGTCGCGATGACGGGAGAGGTGACTCTTCGGGGCAGATCGCTTGAAATCGGTGGTGTTAAAGAAAAAGTAATTGCAGCTCATCGAGCCAATATCAAGACAGTAATCATGCCAAAAGATAATAAGAAAGACTTAGAAGATATCCCTCAATATGTATTGAAAGATCTACACTTCGAATTCGTTAACCACATGGATGAAGTATTGAAAGTAGCTCTCGCCATGCCTAAGAATCATCAAGGATTTCCTATTCTTCCCAAAAAAGAATTCGCTCAGCTACAAAAGAGTGAAGAAAAAAAGCCAAACTAGGCCTTCTTTAAGTGAAGATAAAAGTTGCGAAGTGAGTATGCGGCATTTGAAAGATAGTATAAAAAAGTGTTTATCACTAGGTCATAACTCCCTATAAATTCTGTAAATGTTGTCCCATAGCCTTCTTTGAAGCGAGTAAAACCGGTCCATGAGTTGTTTTGATTGTAGTTCGGAGGAAGCGATCCCCACATATCAAATGTTTCGGCACCCAGTTTTTTACCCAATAGAATTGCCTCCCACATGAGTAGATTAGAAGCCATCAAGTTTCTATATTCGAGCGATGTCCCTCCATAGGGATAGTAAAGCGTCTTTTTGAAAAAAAATAATTCATAAGCAGCTAAGGGAGTATTTTTATAAAAGGCAATAAGAATGTGTGCAATATTTTTTTTCAGATTTTCCCATACTAATTTATGATAAGTTACTGTATGTCCAAAGTATTTTTGTCTTTTACAGGTTTCGAAATAGAGCTTTGAAAATATGTCAAATCCCTCGGCATTCGACATTTCTTTAATGAAAACGCCTTTTTTTTGGGCAAGCCGGATGTTATAGCGAGTTTTGTTGCGCATATGTTTTAATAATTCTTCCTCTGATTTTCTTAAATCCAAAATCTGTGTCCACTTAGGAAAGAGAGGATGAGGGGATTCTTTAAGTTTGTAGTTTATAGTTTGCAGTTTATAGTTATTCGCAAAAACATAGGGCTCGATTTTGATATATATAACATTATTTTTTTTACCATAATCGTGGAGAAAAGCTAAGACTTCTTTTGACGGGAAGCTTGAGCGGGGAAGATATCCAATTTTATAATTTGTTTTGGGAATTTTGTGAAACGTGAGTTGAAAGACATCTTTTTCCGCATCAATCCGGAGCACTTCTATCTCCATTTTCTTTCTTGCTTCACCCCACTGCCACGACTGAAGAGGATGAATGGCTTTTTTATTAAATCCCTCGATATCGAAATGATCAATTAATATTTTTATATTCATCATGGTTAATCGTCATTCTGGCTTGTCCAGAATCGATTCTGGAGTCGTTTCACTCCGCAGAATGACTGTTTCTGAGAACTTGTAATGTTTGGTCGGCGCATTTCTGCCATGAAAATAATTTTGTCCGTTCCTTACCTTTTTGGATTAAGTCTTTACGCAATTCTTGGTTATTTTTTAGGATGAGGAGTTTTTCAAGTAGCTCCTGCGGATCTTTTGGGTCAAAATAGAGGCAGGCATTGCCTCCAATTTCGGGAAGGCTGGAAGCAAAGGAGCTGATCACGGGACACCCGTGACTCATAGATTCCAAAAGAGGAATTCCGAATCCCTCATAGAGCGAAGGCATGACAAAACAAAAGGCTTTTTTGTACAACATCGATACCTGATCATCTTTCAGATAGCCGGTGAAAATGACATCCTTTTTGAGCCCAAGATCTTCAACGCGTTTGAAAATATGTTCGTATAACCAACCTTTTTTTCCCACCAAGACAAGTTTGAATCCGGGAGTACCCTTTCTAAATAGGGTAAACGATTCCAAAAGTACGTCTACATTTTTTCGGGGCTGAAGCGTACCAACAAAGAGAATGTATTTTTGTTGTGTCAATTTGAATCTATTGAGGGATTTCTCGCTTCGCTCGGAATGACGAGGAGGGCCACCATTATAAACGACATCAATCTTTTCATCAGGAGTATGGTAGAACTTGACGATATCTTTTTTCGTTGTATTAGATACGGCTATGACTGTGCGAGCCTTTTTAATTGAGTATTCTGTCCAATTTTTGAGCTGATACAGATCTTTTTTTAGGAATTCATCGGGATAATAAAAATAAGAAAGATCATGTATGGTGACGACGACCGGTATTGGGCAAAAACGCGGGACGTAGTGAGCGGGTGAAAAGAAAACTTGAATATTTTGTCCAAAAGCTTTTCGTTTATATAGCTCGAGGGGAAGAAAAGTTTGGGACCACAAAAAGTTGCCACTGATTATACTGTAGGTAAAATGAGCATTCGGACGAGGTAAGTCATTTGAAGGTTTTGACTTTAAGAATACGATAAACTGCAAGTCTCTATCGGCTTTCTTTTGAAAGTGTTCGAGTAGTTTTAATGTATAGAATGAAACTCCTACTTTTTCAACTACATTAGCTTCGTTGCCATCGATACCTATAATCATACTAGTAGTAATTAGTAATTAGATATTAGTAATTAGGAAAGCCGAATTACCAATTACAAATCACGAATTACTCTTAAGTGCTTTAATCATTCTTTCAAAGTAACTCTCCCACATAAATAGTTTACTTCTTTCCAATCCTTTTTGAGCGAGCTGTTTTCGCAAGTCTTCATCTGAGCTGAGTTTTTTCATGACTTGAGCGATCTCTTCAACCTTGAAAGGATCAAATAACAGCCCCGCATCTTGAGTAATCTCTGCGAGCGATGAGGTATTTGATACTGCTACGGGTACAGCAAGCTTCATTGCCTCTATAACAGGATACCCAAACCCCTCCCAAATTGAGGGTAAAATAAAAAATAAGCAGGCTTTAAAAAGAGCAAAAAGTTCACCGTCTTCCACAAATCCCAAATGGTGAATTTTATTTTTTGAACTTGTATCGATTAATCCTTCAACTTCGCTCAGGACAAGTCGATTATTCGATGCATCCATGTTGCTCCACCCTGTGGGACCAACGATGACCAATTCAATTTGCTCGTTATTAATATTGTTGAAGGCCTTGACAAGTCGGCCAAGATTTTTACGAGGCTCTTTTTTCCCTACGGTTAAAATGAAAGGTTTTTTTATTCCATATTTCCTTAAAATTTCTTCGGTTCTGTCTGGATTCGGAATGTCAACTTCAACACCGGGATAATTTACCTTTATTTTATTCTTATCGATACCAAGAAATTTTTCTAGATCCTGTTTTGTAGATTCAGAGTCCGCAAGTATGATCTTGGACTCCTTTTTCACCCACTCTAATCTTTTTTTCTGCGTCGAGACGATTTTAGAATGAGCAGTTTCAGGATAACGAAGATAGACAAGATCGTGGACGATAGCAGCTTTTTTTACGGAAAGTGGAAATTCTATCCAGTCAGAGGTGACAAACCAGTCGAGCAAAGCTAGATGTTTGATGTTAGACGTTAGAATTTTAGATAATTCGTGGAGATCGTTAAAAAGAAATGAAGCAAAAGTAGGAGGTAATTTCCACTTAATCAACATATGGCCTTTCGACTTAATTTTTTTTTCCAATTGAGGATCCAGGTTTTTTCGCAAAGAGTAAAATAAAAAAGTCCACTGGTTATTTGTATCGTTATCTAAAATAGCGTTTAGTAAACCATTGGTAAAGCGGGCAACCCCCGTACCCTGATGTACAATTTGTGAAATATCAATTCCTAATTTCATAGTTCCTTGATTTTTGCGTATGCAATCTCTAACTTATGCGAAATCTTTTTCCAGTTGTAAATTTCATTGACCAACTTATAAGCATTTGTTCTTAGTTTTTCGTAAAGCGCTGGATTTGTAAGAAGAAGATTTATTTTTTCTACGAATTCATCTTCATTTTTTGCCAACAGAACGTGGTACCCATCCTTTACGAGAAGTCCAGCCACGCCTGTTTTAGTGGAAATAACGGGTAGTCCTGTTGCCATCGCAGCGAGAATCTTCAGCCTTGTTCCCCCTGGCCCGAATATAGGAGCGATAAAAACGGTAGATTCGCCATAAATTTTTTTTACCAGGTCTACATCGTCTGTATCAATATCAATAATTTGAATAGTATTGTTTTCTTTTAGTTTCAATTTATCTTTAGCCTTTTGTCCAGCGATGACAACCTCTATAGGTGAGACTTTTTCGCTCAGTTTAGGGAGTATTTTGTAGTAGAGAAATGAGGCGGCCTCCGTATTTTGCAGCCAGGCAAAATTTCCTAAAAATAGTATCTTTGGGTTAAGAAAATCCTTCTTCGTAAGATGATAGGCGATGAGTTCATCACCTGCGCCATTGGGGATGACGACTGGTTTGATTTGAGGTTCCAATTTGCTGATCATTTTTTTATCCGTTTCGGAAACGGTCCCTACGAGGTAAGCCTGTCTCCAATAGTATCGTTCCCAATATTTCAGCTTTAAAATATCAAAGAAGAAAAAATATTTGATGTAAGAGGGGAGTGAATCAATGTAATGTTGATAGACTTTATATTCAATTGTTTGTTCCAGAAGAAAAATAGGTACCTTCGTCTTTGGAATATGCGGCATTATGTAGAACGTCTCGGCGTGTATCACGTCAAAATATTCCTTTTTTAAAAGCCCCTCAACTGTATTTTTTGCCTCCTGAGAAAAATTTCTGACGATTAAAAATGGAGTTAGGGAAAAGATTGATTTGAGAATATTATTTAACTGCCAGGGTTTTTCTGCCCGTTTGCATAAGTATATTTTCTTACAATATGATTCCAACTGTTTTGCGTATTTTTTTTCTGTCTCATTTTTGTAAAGGGCTATCAGAGTTATCTCATTTGATTTGCTTAAATATTTGAGTAGGTTGAGAGTTCGAATTTGGCCCCCCGAGGCAGGCGGGTAAGGAAGATAGGGAGTAAGCATCAAAATCTTCATAGTTTAAACATGGTGAATTTATCGTTTTCAAAAATGCTTTTGAAGTTTTCTTGTTTTAGTTGAACTATATAGTCCTTATTAAAGATGATCATATATGCATACCCAAGCTGACCCAAGGTTTTTGGATCTTTGTAGAGAGCTGGAGCCCCCTTTCTATTAGCCAAATAAAGGAGAGTGGTGTCTCCTGTCGTATCAGTAACAATTTTGTCGCTATTGAGAGATAAGGAGTTAATGATTTTGGCAATTTGGGTAATATCTGAGGGATAATTGTAATAATCTTTTACTCGAAAGTAAGAAAAATAAAATGAGAGTACAAAAAGACCTCCTGTGATAGCGAATGTTAGCAAAGGAAAAACAAGATACTTCTTCAAAGAATAAAGAAAACCAGCACCGAGTCCGACAAATATCGCTAATGTAGGGAGTATGAGAATTTGGTAATACTCATGCTGGACATTCCCCCCTTCAAAAATAAAAAGGTAGGCAAGGGTAGAAAGGAGTAAGAATTGAAAAAAATAGTTATTATTTTTTTTGAAGATTCCCAAGATAAAAAAGACTGTTAGATAGCCGCCTAGGATAATATTGTTGATCCGCTCAAAAAAAATCCAACGGAAAAAAGCAGGGCGTAATAGTATATTTTTCAAACCCTCAGAAGTATTGACGCTTGTGAAAAGCCAGTCACTGGCTGGAATCCCCTCAGGGAACTGACTGATATATATTCTCCAAAGGATAAAAGGAGTCAACACAATAATTACATATAGATAAGCTAACGGATTAGTAAGAACAGCCTTTTTCTGATTTTTAAGAAATAGATATGCTATTACCAGGGTGTAAAAAATCGCTGTGGGTTTTACCAGGATCGAAAGAGCAAAAAATAGTGAAGAAATGAGTAAAAATAAAGTTGGGAGCTTATCCTTTTCCTCCCGCTGAAAGGCTATATAC
>Ga0155257_159_pt1 | contig 17465 bp, 19 predicted proteins | sample RifCSPhighO2_02_FD_106225 | JGI IMG/M metagenome (GOLD analysis project Ga0155257, IMG submission 106225) | Candidatus Roizmanbacteria bacterium RIFCSPHIGHO2_02_FULL_39_9
TGAAAAATATTACCAGACCAGCGGAAAATTGGGTTGCGTTGATGAATGTTTAACGCTTGCTAAATTTTCCGACCTCCTCAAACCGGAGATCCAAAAAAAATTATTGAAAAAAAAAGTTATTTTTGTCCCAAATCGCTCATTTGAGGCATATCTGCATTTTGACTACCGAGCGATCGAAAACGATTTTAAAGTTCCCATCTTCGGGAACCGCTTTCTCCTAAAAATCGAGGAACGAAACCGCTCAAAAAATCAGTACTTCCTTCTGGAAAAATCAGGAATCACTTACCCAAAACAATTTAAGGATCCAAAAAAGATAGATCGGTTATGTTTGGTTAAAATTCAGGAAAAAACACGCGTTTTTGAACGGGCATTCTTCTTGGTGGAAAACTATCAAGACTATCAAAAAAAGATGGAAGATAAAATAGAGAAAGGAATTTTTACCCGTAAACAGCTCGATCAAAAAGTGATAGAGGAGTTTGTGGTGGGAGTTCAAGTCAACTTTAATTTTTTTTATTCACCGCTCTCGAATCGTTTGGAACTTCTCGGCACCGACACGCGTCGCCAGACTAATATCGAAGGTCTTTTGAAAATCCCCGCTTCTTATCAAATCGACGTTATTAAAAAAATGGGTGCCAAATATGAAGAAGCCGGCCACATGGCGGTGACGGTGCTTGAGTCCCTTTTGGAAAAGGCGTTCGAAATTGGCGAACGGTTCGTCGCCGCAAGCAAAGAATTATTTTCTCCGGGAATCATCGGTCCCTTTTCCCTGCAAAGCATTATTACTCCCGGCCCTCCCAAAAAAGACATAGTCGTTTTTGATATTTCACCGCGCGTTCCGGGGTCTCCCGGGATTATGGCAACCCCCTACAGTTACTACCTCCATGGAGAGCCAATTTCTGTAGGCAGACGGATAGCCATGGAAATAAAAAAAGCAGTAAAAACCAAAAAGTTTGCGAAGATATCAACATAATACTATGAGAAATATAGATTTTTCAACGTATGTTTCGCCTTTTACCTGGCGCTACGGTTCAAATGAAATGAGACAAATTTTTAGCGAGCAACACAAATACCAACTCTGGAGAAGGATTTGGGTTGCCTTAGCCCAAGTTGAATATCAGGCGGGACTGGTAAGTAGAGAAGAATTGGCGGATTTGAAAAAAAACGAGAATAACTTCGATATACATAGGATTTTAGAAATAGAAAAAGAAACAAGACACGACGTGGTTGCAGCTATCAAGGAGTTTGCTGAAAAAGCTAAAATCGGCGGAGGGAAAATTCATCTGGGTGCAACCAGCATGGACATCGTCGACAACGCTGATATGTTGCGAATAAAAGAGGCGCTCTGCCTTATCGAGAAAAAGACAAAAAACGTACTTTCACTCTTTAGCCGCCTGATAAAAAAATATGCAGATTTTCCCTGCATTGGATATACTCATCTGCAGCCGGCCGAACCAACCACCGTTGGCTATCGCCTTGCATTTTATGCTCAAGACTTGCTTAGCTCCTTAACATATATTTCCTTCGTCAAAAAACAGATCAAAGCTAAAGGGATGAAGGGGGCTGTCGGAAGTTCGGCAAGTTATTCTGCCCTTTTGAGAAATAGCAAGATGAGGACCGATCAATTTGAAAAATTAATAATGCAACAACTCGATTTAGAACCAGTGTTGATTTCGTCCCAAGTTTATCCGCGCCAATATGATGTTATTGTTTTAAACTGCCTTACTTATGTCACCTCATCGCTCGCTAAATTTGCAGGGGATCTCAGAATTTTACAGTCACCACATTTTGGCGAGTGGTCCGAACCGTTTGGCAAAAAACAAGTGGGTTCGTCTGCTATGCCGTTTAAGAAAAACCCGATCTCTTCAGAAAAAATTTGTTCTCTTGCCCGCTATGTTGCATCGCTCCCAAATATTGCCTTAGAAAACGCTTCGCTTTCCTATCTTGAGCGGACACTGGATGATTCAGCAAATAAGCGAATAATCATGGCGGAAGGATTTTTGGCAGCTGAACAAATCCTTATGTCTGCTGGAAAAATTATTGGCGGTTTGGTGATCAATGAAAAAAGGATTGCATTTAATCTCGCTCAATACGCTCCTTTTGCAGCGAGCGAAGCGATTCTCATCGAGGCCGTCAAAAAAGGAGCAAACCGGCAAGAAATGCACGAAGTTTTGCGATCAATTTCTCTTGTTGCATGGCAAAAAATCCAGTCAGGTCAACCGAATCCCATGGAAAAATTATTACTGGAGAATAAACGGCTAAAAAAATATTTGAACAGCGAGGATCTGAAAAAATTACTCGATGTCAAAAGTCATATGGGGGATGCACCAGAAAGAGCAGTGAAACTGGTGAGACATATTAAAAAAATAAATGAAAAATAGAATAGGGATTGTAGGAGGAGGACAGCTGGGAAAAATGATGGCGGTAGAGGCGAAAAAGATGGGTTTTTATGTGGTCATTCTTGACCCGACTCCCCACAGTCCTGCAAGCCATGTCGCCGATGAGCAGATTGTCGCTGACTATAATGACGAAAAAGCAATCATCAAAATGGCTCAGCAATCTGATTATCTAACCTTTGAAATCGAAAATACCAACGGTCAATTTTTAGATGAATTGGGAAAAAAAGTGGAGTGCATTATTAGTCCCTCCGGAAAATCATGGCGTCTTTTTCAGGATAAATTGGAGCAAAAATATTTATTTAGGAAAGGAAATCTGCCAAGTCCGGAATTTGTACCGGTAAAAGATAAAAAAGATATTGAAAAAGCAGCAAAAAAATTTGGATTCCCCTTTCTTCTCAAAGCACGATTTGACGCATACGATGGCAAGGGAAACGCGTTAGTGAAGAATAAAAAAGATATTCATGAAGCGTGGAAAAGATTTGCAGGAAAAAAGCTTTATGCTGAGGCGTATGTATCCTTCGAAAAGGAACTGGCAATCATGGTTGCGCGAAATACGAAAGGCGATATCATCTCCTATCCGGTGGTCGAAACGGTACAAAAAAAGAATATCTGTCATTTTGTATTAGTTCCGGCGGCAATTTCCCAAGTAGCGAGAAAAAGGGCGATCAATTTGGCAATAAAAACCATGAAATTATTAAAAGGTGCCGGCGTTTTTGGGATTGAAATGTTTAAGACGAAAGATGATAAAATACTGCTCAATGAAATTGCACCGCGCGTACATAACTCTGGCCATTATACGATAGAAGCATGTATCACTTCACAGTTTGAACAGCATATCCGTGCAATCTGCGGTTTGCCATTGGGTGATACTACTCTGAAAGTCCCGGCCGCAGTAATGATTAATATTCTGGGAGAAAGATTTGGAGATGCAAATGTAGAGGGAATGGAAAAAGCTTTAGCTATACCCAACGTAACCGTACATTTGTATGGTAAAAAACAAACAAAAGTTGAACGCAAGATGGGGCACATAACGGTGATTGACAAGAGCATTGTATCAGCATATGATAAAGCCATTCGGGCAAGAAAATTTATCACTATCTAAAGGAGTATCATGAAAAAAGCAATCGTGGGAATAATCATGGGTTCTGATTCAGATCTCCACATCATGCAGGAGGCAGCAAAAATACTGGATGAATGTAATATTGCTTATGAACTGACTATTGTTTCGGCTCACCGGACTCCCGATCGCATGCATGAATATGCAAGGTCCGCCCTTGGCCGAGGTCTAAAAGTAATTATAGCCGGTGCGGGCGGCGCAGCCCATCTTCCGGGAATGGTGGCGGCTGGTACAACACTACCGGTCATCGGCATTCCAATCCAGTCAAAGACGATGAGTGGGGTTGATTCTTTATACTCGATCGTCCAAATGCCCCCCGGTGTGCCCGTTGCTACAGTTGCGATCAATGGGGCAAAAAATGCCGGGCTTCTCGCTATGCAAATCATTGGCACATATGATAAAACTGTCCAGTCGAAGTTGCATCAATATAAAGAAAAGCTAAAAACCGAGGTGGCTAAAAAGGCAAAAAGACTGGAAAAAATCGGCTACAAGAATTACTTGAAATAAAATACCTATTATGATTCAAAAAAAAGCCATTTTAAAAGCTTTGCCTCACGTTTTAAAAACGATCAACATTCCCCATCTGGGAAAAAAACACCAAGGAAAAGTACGAGATTTTTATCTAAGAGATGGCTATAGAATACTCATCACAACAGATCGACAATCTGCTTTCAATTACCATCTGGGTTATATTCCTTTTAAAGGATCTGTCCTTAATCTTCTTTCTGCGTTTTGGTTTAAAAAAGCAAAAAAAATTGTCGACAATCATCTGATTTCTGTCCCGCACCCGAATGTGACGATTGCCAAAAATTGTAAACCAATCCCGGTGGAGTTGGTTGTGCGCGGTTACATGACCGGAGTCACCGTCACTTCTATTTGGTATTCCTATCTAAGGGGGGAAAGAGTGATATACGGACAAAAATTTCCTGATGGGTTAAGAAAGAATCAACAGCTTCCAAAACCGATCATCACTCCGACCACTCATCCGGATCCGGAAAGCGGCAGCCATGATGATGAGCGCTTGACGCGTGATGAGATCATTGACAAAGGGATAGTCAATGAAAAACTGTATCGGAAAATGGAAAAAGCCGCCCTCGGACTATTTGCCTTGGGAACAAAAATTTGCCGCCGTGCCGGTCTCATTTTAGTCGATACGAAATATGAATTTGGAATATCTGAAGGGAAGCTTATCCAGATTGACGAAATGCATACACCTGATTCTTCACGCTTTTGGTTGGCTAATACTTACTTTGAACGATTTAAAAAAGGTTTGGAGCCGGAAAATTTTGACAAAGAATTTTTACGATTATGGTATGTCAACAAACTTGGCTATAAAGGAACAGGTGTTCCGCCAAAACCACCTGAAGATCTTCAGGTGAAATTGAGCCAAAGATATATTGCGGTTTACGAAAAAATAACCGGAAAGAAATTTAAACCGTATCAATACCCGATAGAAAAAAATATTAAAAAACAATTATAAACAAAAGTCTGAGCAAATGAAAAAAATAACCTACTCCCAAGTTGGGGATAATTATGCCACGAAGGATCCGATCAAAAAATTAGCTCAAACCGAAGCCAAAAAAACCGGTGCTCATTTACATAAACATGGGTTCAGAGAAATTTCTGATACGCGGGGTGGGTCTGCATATGTGTGGGAGCAAAGAAATATTTTAATGGCTGCGGTCGTTGAAGGATTAGGGACAAAAAATCTGGCAGCTGATGCGATGAGAAAACTGACCGGTAAAACGTACTATGACGTCATTGGTCACGATACCGTTGCGACAATCATCAATGACTTAATTACTGTTGGCGCAAGTCCTTTAAGCATCCATGCATATTGGGCAATAGAAAATAATAGCTGGTTGCAGGATAAAAAGAGGATGACTGACTTGATCAGCGGGTGGAAAAAAGCCTGTGATTTGAGTGAGGTTTCGTGGGGTGGGGGAGAAACACCGACCCTCAAAGGTATCATAATTCCGAACACAGTAGATTTGGGAGGGTCGGCGACCGGAATTATCAAACCTAGGTCACGTTTAATTACTGATACAAAGTTAAAAGTAGGAGATAGAATTCTTTTATTAAAAAGCAATGGGATTAATGCCAATGGCTTATCTTTAGCTCGTGCAATAGGAAAAAAACTCCCTAAAGGTTACTCAACTAAACTTAATAACAAACAAACATACGGAGAAGCACTTCTACAAAAAACCAATATCTACGCCAAACTTTTGAAAGACCTATTTAAAAACAATATTGATATTCACTATATATCAAATATCACTGGTCATGGGTTAAGAAAAATAATGAGGGCGAGACAAAATTACACGTATCGCATTGAAAAAATTTTTGACCCGCAAGAGTTATTCTTGTTTATCCAAAAACATTCCGGTTTATCCGATTATGAAATGTACGAAACATATAATATGGGGATGGATTATGCCATATTTCTCCCGTCTAAATATACTAAAAAAGCTCAATCCATCGTCAAACGATGCGGATTCGAGAGCATTGATGCCGGCTACGTACAAAAAGGCGAACGCCAAGTGGTGATAGAACCAAAAAGGATTGTGTACAAAGGAGATACGTTAGATTTACGTTAGATTCTATATTTGAATCTGTTTCCCTTGCCTCCGGCAAGAACGATTCAGACAATCATAATTTGTCCTCATTTTTCCCAACCGTGAGGATGATTGGTATACCACAATACAAGAGACATGACGCTGTCGGCGATCGTTCGTTTCGGCTCCCAACCTAAGACCTGCTTCGCTTTTTCGATCGAAGCGACCAGTCTCGCCGGATCTCCCTCTCGCGCAGTAGTTTTTTGCACATCAATTTTCTTTCCCGTTTCTTTCTCGACCTGATGTACCACTTCCAAAACAGAATTTCCTGTCCCGGTACCGATATTGATAATTTCACTTTTATTTCCTTTGGCTAAATATTCCAGCCCGCTCAGATGGGCTTCGTTTAAATCCATCACATTTACATAATCTCTTATGGGGGTCTTGTCGGGAGTATCCACTTCCGGGCACGTCAGATAAAAAGGCTCTATCCCTAAAGCACCCCGGACCGAATTTTGCACCAAAAGCATTGAGGGCTTTTTTGCATCACCAATCACCCCGTCGTCAGACGCGCCGCAAACATTAAAATACCGAAGTATTACATACTGTATTCCTTTTAATTGGCCAAACCACCTGAGAATTTTTTCCGCTGCCAACTTGGATTCGCCGTAGGGATTGATCGGCTGATTGGGGTGAGACTCTTTGATAGGAATTTCTACCGCTTCACCGTATGTTGCAGCTGTGGAGGAAAAGATAATATTTTTGATATTGTTTGAAACCATACTTTCAAGCAAATGTATTGTTCCAACAATATTGTTTTTGAAATATTTTTCAGGTTTTTTCATTGATTCATCAACAAGACAGGATGCCGCATAGTGTATAACTGCTTGGATTTCTTTCTCATTCTGAAAAAGAGAAGAGAGGTCATTTTGCAAGTCCAGTTCATAGATCCGCAGCCTGTCTTTTCCGAATTTTTCCTGAAGAAACTCAAGCGGCTGGCGATAACCTGTCGCATAATTGTCTACAGCAACAATCTGGTGACCTTTCTGAAGAAATAGATAAGTCGCAACAGATCCGATATATCCCCCAGCCCCAGTGATAAGAATTTTTTTAGTCATCATCTCGTTTTAAAAGTGTTAAACTACAATTTTATCAATTCCTGAATAGATAAGTTCTCTGCCTCGCCGGTATTTTATGTTCAAATCGGATGGCCAAACTCTCTCCCTTCTTAAATTCGGATCTTGAGTGAAATCTCCACTTAACTCCATAGCTAATTTTCTCACATTTGTGTTAGGTCTTCTAGGAATCTCTCTAATCATAGTTATATTACTCAAGGAATCGCCTTCAAATGTAGGCTGTGAAAATAACGCCATTGTTAGAAGTTCGGCTAAATCACCATGTTCACCTATACGCTTATTTCTCAGAAGTAGATGTTCTATCCTTGTAGGCATTCCTACAGTTCTTGGGCTATTTGTACCTATGTGGAATATGGTAGGGTCAGTACAAGTCGTCTGCATCTTAATAAGAGATTGTATTGGCGACATCATAATCAACCTTAGTCCAGTGTCATGAGCTTCCGAATGAACAGCATCTAGATCTTCATCTTCATTCCATGCTGTATCGTCAAAATGATAAAATGGTGGCGAGCCAGCAAACTGCCATGAAGGAGGCATCTCTTTTCCAGATGAGATCCTATATAAACTATCTTCGTCTAAAATAAGCATGTCTTCGTTGTTGTATCCTTTTCTTAAAATAAAGGGTAATCTAGTGCGTATTGCAGATACTCCTATTTGTCGCCAGCTTGGTTGTGAAGGAAAAAAAACACTATAAAACATTGCTCCTGGCAGAGGGGGAGATAATAGTCGATTCTCTTTTGTTTCACCACCATTATTCTCACGTGTAAAATTAGCTAATTCAAATCCTTCTGTCATTCGTATTTGCAATTTTAATTAATTGATTCAATGGGTGCCAATGGATTCTTTTCTCTGCAATAAATATTCCCCCGAAAATAAGGAGCGAACCGATAAAGAAATGAATCGTCGGATATTCCTGAAGGAGGGGAATGGCGATCAAAACAGCGATTATGGGATCGATGTAGGTAAAAAGTCCAACTTCCTGTGTATTGATTTTTGCAATACCATAGTTATAGAGGTAGTATGCCAGTCCTGACGAGAGTAATACCCCAAATATAATTCCTGTCCATCCCTGTAAGTTAAGTGAGCTAAAAGACCACGATTGTAGTTCGAGAAACATAAAAGGCAAAAAAGTAAAAGCTCCGATAAAAAAACTGTAATAGGTAACTCGTAAAGAACCGATCTTTCCGATTACATTCTTCTGCAAGAGAGGGTGAAGTATCGCACCCAATGTTGCGAGTACAAAAAAAAGGTTTCCCGTCAACTCACCCATGGCGAATTTCTTCCCGTCAAATAGAATCGGCGAAAGAATTATTAATATAACACCCAGCAAAGCAATCATCATTCCCAAAAAAACATTGGGCTTGAATTTCTCCTTCAGAAATATGATGGAAAGAAAGAATAAAAAAACAGGCCCTGATGAGGCAATAATTGGGGCATTAATACTTTCGCTGCGCTGCAGACCCCAAAAGAAAAAGGTGATATTGATACTGATACCGAAAAAAGCGCCGAGTGCTATCTGTGCCCAGTCAGTCCTATTCGTATTGAGATTAGTTCTTTTAATGAAAGGAAAAAGTAAGAGGGCGGCGAAAAAAAACCTGATAAAAGCAAGGGTGAAAGGAGGAATGTTTTCAAGCGAATATTTGAATATGGGCGAAGCAGCGCCCCAGATGACATTTGCAATAACTAAAGCCAAAATCGGATTCATAAAAATAAGTCTATCAAGTCTTAAAGTCTATAAAGAACTTATTAGTTTCCTTTGTGAACTTTACGGACTTTATGGACTTTATAAACTTTATGAACTGTTTTTTTTGCTAATATAGACAATGAGTTCTCCAATAAATCCTGTCAGGATAACTTGTATACCAACCAAAATAAGTACCATAGCAAACAAAAGCACCGGACGGTTAAAAAGAAGTTTATTATAGAAGATTCTCTCGTAGGATAAGTACAAAGCTATAAAAAAACCTGTGCTAAAAAAGGCTCCTCCGATCATCCCGAAAAAATGCAGTGGTCTTTCGGAAAATTTGTAGAGAAAGTAAGCGGTTAATGTGTCCAAAAAACCGATAAACACTTTGTTTACTCCGAACTTTGACTTTCCATGTATTCTTTGCTGATTTTGTACTGGAATTTCTGTCACCTTATATCCATTATAGTAAACAGCGAGAGGAAAAAAACGGAAATTATTTCCATAAAAAGTGAAATTATTCAAGACTTTCCGTTTGAATGCCTTGAATCCACAATTAATGTCTGTGTAAGGGGAGTGGAGAAATACCTTCAGGAAGAGTTTAGCGAATAGGGAATATATTTTTATAAGAAATGAATCTTTTCGTCCGACTCGAATCCCGTTGACAAAATCATACCCCTGATCCAGTTTTTCCAATAATTTGGGAATGTCATGTGAATCATCTTGCAGATCAGCATCCATAAAAACGATCGTATCTCCTTTTGCTTCTTGCAATCCAGAAAAAAGTGCCTGTCCCTTACCAAGCCGTTTTTTATGCGAAATTAATTTCAAGATCTTGTGGCTTTGGAATTTTGAATTCTGAATTCCCGATTTTGAGTTATCGGTGGACCCGTCATCAACTAAAATAATTTCAAACTCGAAATTATGTTTTGAACATATATCGATTAATCGATCAGTCAATACAGGTATATTTTCTTCCTCGTTGTGAAAGGGGATGATGATGCTTAACATAAGACTATTTTACAATGTGTCTAATTTTCGTTTATATACTTCAAAGTTTTTCTTTCCATAGATTAATTCGTAGCGGGGATCCTGTTTCAATTTTTCATAAGCGGGGATGAGTTCGTCTTTCTCTGGATAGGTATACACCTCATTGAGTCTTAGTATTATGTAATCTGCAGTCTGGTATTCGGCTGAAAAATTGTAAAAATACCGTCTCCCGCTGAAAAAAGGGGCAAGATGTCCTACTGTCGAAATCTTAAATTTCTCACTTCGTAATGTCCGTGCCCATAACTCTGTATCTTTTGTCTCAATTTGTGGGTATTTAAATGGGTGAATATTTTGCCCTTTCGTAAAAGGTAAAGGTCCATACCAATAAGCAAAAGCTGCGGTCAAGATGAGTAGATATCCACAAAGGAGAAAATAAACCTTTTTGTTTGCTTGTTTGGGTCCTTTGCCAATAACCAATAACCAATAACCAATAACTTTCTTCGCTCCATATATTGCTGAAATAAAAACAAAGGGAGTGATTACCGCTGTATAGTGATAGTAGATATTACGCATGTTATTATCCTTGGAGAGTATATTTATGGCGAGTTCCGGGAGTGCGATAAAAAACTGCAGAGGTGCAAGAAGTGACAAAAATCCTGCCGATCCCAAAATCTGAATGAAATAATGAAAAGTTCTCGCATGGAAGATATATCCGAGCGTCGAAAGGGGCTGGGTAAATATTCCAAGAATTATCGATCCGGAAGAATTACCAAAATCAGAATATCGTGCCACTGCAAAATGTTCACTTCCTCGAAAGTAAGGGATAATGAAAAAGACTGATGTGACAAACCAGATTAGACTCACCCCTATTATAAGAAGAGAAAAAAAAGTGATTTTTTTGTCGCTTTTGAGCTTAATTATCCTTATTCTTTTGGAAATTAGTAACTGGTAATTGGTAATTAGGAAGGAATAAATTCCAAACATAGCTGTTGTTAACCCCACCTGTTCTTTAGATAGAATACTTAATCCAAAAAAAACAAAACTGATCCAGTATCTTTTTACCAACCAGAAATAAAACATGAAAAGCAAAAATGTTGTTGCCAGGGTAACTGCATGAAAATCGAAAAGGTTCGATTTTTGCAGTGGAGAATAGAGAAGATATGATAGGGCGAAGATAAAAGATAAGAGTGAGGAGTAGTTCTCCTTTTCAAAAACTTTCTGGGAGATCTTAAAAACAGCGATAGCACCAAGAGCCAGTATAATCGTCTGAATAATTAAAAGGGTCTCGGGTCCGTCGTAAATGAAATAGAAAGGAGCAAGAAGAGCAAGTAGTGGATCATTATGGATAGCCATTCGTTTTATCTGGTCAGGACTGTCAACATCCGTCATCTCCAGAACCCTGCTGAAATCCCTGTTTTGGATTCCTTTGTAGGTATTATAAACAGTCTGGTGCATAATGCCAAGGTCGTAATATGAAGCATAAAGGGTCTTGTAGCGAAGGACGGAAAGATAGGAAAAGTAAACGATATAAGCTATGACAAAAATCGTAAGTAAAATCTGATATTTATGTTTTTTGACGAAATTTACCATTTAATTATTTATTGCCGGAGTGGAATTTTTCATGAATTTCCTTCAACCTTGTATTGGTTACATGAGTGTAGATTTGAGTAGTGGAAATGTTTTTGTGCCCAAGCATCTCTTGGACCGATCGCAGATCTGCCCCGTGTGAAAGCAGATCTGTAGCGTATGAATGACGAAGTATGTGAGGACCTATCCGAAAAAGAATTCCAGCTCTTTTCCGATATTTTTCAATCAAACGTTCGACCGATCGTACTGAAAGGCGCAGTTTTTCATCCGTGAAGCCTTCTTTTGGTTTTGGTCCGGAATAGCGGATAAAAAGTGGACGATTGGGATCCGTTCTTTTCCCGAGATACTTGGTAAGCCATTCTTTGGCCCGCTTGGAAAGAAAAACAACTCTGGCTTTCCCGCCCTTTCCTATGATGCCGAACTCTCCTGAATCAATGTTTACCTGCTCGCGATTCAAAGACACTAACTCAGAAACGCGGAGCCCAGTAGAGAAGAGCACTTCGAGAATTGCCTTGTCACGAATTCCCATCGTTTCTTTAGTATCTACCGCCTTGAAAAGCCTCTCCAGTTCATCTTCCATCAGATATTTGATGTTTCTGTCTCTCAGCTTCCCGAGCTCGATTGTTTCCGGAGAAATAGTCTTTACTTTATGCTTAATTAAATATCTGAAGAAGGAGCGGAGAGCAACTAAAAAGTAGTTCTGTGTCTGTCTTTTCAGCTCCCCCTTGAATTTATTTTTATATTCGTGCGAAAGATAGAGCCGGAAGTTCCGAATGATCTCTTCATCAATGTTTTCCACGGAAAAGTCTTTTGGTTGATCGCTTTGATCTTTGATATTTGATCTTTGATCTCTATTAAGCAGCCAATTCTGAAAAAAGTGGAGATAGTACCCATACATTCTCACCGTTTTCAACGAAAGATTTCGATCGAGTTCGCTGTATTCAAGAAATCGCAGTATCGCTTCCTTTATTCCCATTCCTTTATATTAAACGACATCTCCCGAAAAATCAAGAAATGTTATAATGATTTACTTGCCGCGGTGGCGGAATGACAGACTGTCCGACGTGCCAAAGCCCCGATGCTGGAATTGGCAGACAGATACGGCTTAGGACCGTATGCCCAAAAGGCGTGGAGGTTCAAGTCCTCCTCGGGGCACCAAAAAAGGGTTTATCCTAAGCGGAGTCGAAGGATTCAACTCCTCTCTGCGGCACTTAAATTTTATGAACTTCGATGAAAAAAATTGACTTACTGCCTCTAAAATATCAGTTCACGAGTAAACCTCTCTTGGTTGGTGGAAGAGCAAAAGAGTATTATGGAATACGAAAATCCGGACCTGACACCGATCTTGTCGTCTCACAGAAGGACTATGAAAATTTAGCCAAAAAATATCCTGAAAACAAAGCGGATCTTTTTGGTGATTTAGGGGTGAAACTATTCGGATTTGAGATTTGGTCAACCATCTCCTGGTTTAACTACGATTTTCTCTCAGAAGGATCGATAGGGGAGAAGTCCTACAAAATAATTTCACTGGAAAAACTCCTTTTTCTTACGGCGTTAGCCATAAAAAAACCAAAATACCTCGATGATCTCAGGTTTATCGTCAGAAAAATAGAGGAACTTCAAAGGAAAAAAGGTAAAAATTCCTTTATTTCATCAATTTCGCATAAATGATTCCTGCGACCGGAAGAGATATTAACATACTTAACCACCAGCTCAAAACCATCATCAAAGAAACGGGAAATGTCGTATAGGTGACAAACATGCCAAGAAAACCCAGTATCCAGTAGATGAGTCCAAATTTTACTCCTTTTTCCCAATCCTTCCCTTTTTTAAATAACACCTTTACTTTGCTCCATACCCATGCGAGCATGATTCCCTGAATAAAGGGATAGGCAAAAAACAAAGTCATCAAAGGATCTGACCAAGGCCGAAAAAGTGCTGGGTTTTCATATTCTGCCTTCAGAGCCGGAAAAAGAACCTGACATATTGGCCCAAATGCCAAACTCACAACAAACATTGCCACTCCTGCAATCAAACCAACCACTATTATGTTTCTCATCCTATATCACCCTCTTAATATTTGAATTCGCCAATTTTCTTTTTGAATCCATTGACATCATTTTCCGAAATAGAATTGAGTTGAATTGATATTTTTTCCTGAAGTTTCTTCTCTAATTCTACTCCGTATTCTTTCATCTTTATCCATCTTTGTATCTTATTTTTAGAATAACCACTTTTTTTGCGGCGCTGGACCAGATCATCGAATCTCTTCGAAAGAGTGGTGATTCCGTATGGTGCCACTCGGAAGTCGGAATACCAACAGATTTGAAGCTCGGGCTGATCGTCGGGGATTTGGTGTTCAAAATCTGTTTTTGGCATCGTGTCCAAAATATATAAAGATTTATCATCGAGTCCGACTTCTTTTGCGATCGTCATGACGGCAGCATGATCGTCTCCATATTTCTCTCGAAATAGTGTCTGTACTTTTCGCCAGTGATCCTCATTTTCTATAGGAAATGTTTTGAAATCAAAAAAAAGAATATTTCCTGTGTCATGGACAAGCAATGTTTTAGCGATTCTTGCCACATCCACCTCACTGTCTTTTTTCCAGTTACTACTCACTGCATTTCCCACTGTCGCAACCCGTATCATGTGCTCCTGCAGATTAGGCGGAATCATGTATTTCGAATAAATTCCGAATATATTCACGCATTTATTATAAACTAAACGAAGCTATACCGCAGTGAATGTTATAAGGATAGTATCAAGGACTTCCTCTCTTATACCTTTTAGCTTTTTTGATTTAGGAATCTGGATCTGGACGGCGAGTGAGTCCGAATCTGTTGAATTCATAGTAATCCCCATCGAATGAGGCGCTTTTTTCTTACTGACAAATTGTTCTATCAAGTCGTTAAGGGCGCAAACAAATTCGGGAGATTTTTTCTGAAGGATTTGGAGGGGTTTTTGATACACAATTCATCCTAACACCATCTCTTCTTTGAATTCTGTATCGTATGTCACAAATTTTCCTTTCTTACATATGTCTATTACGACTCTCATGCCGCCGTACTCAAGTTGTAGGTGGTTTAAAAAGATTGGTGATACAATATAATTACTATTCATGAATAAAACAAAACAGCGAAAGAATATGCGGGCCAATTTTCTCTTCGAGACTCAAGTGCTCAAAAGACTTAAAAGGACCGGTTGGCAGATCTTAGGGGTTGAGGATGAGTCTATTTCAGAGCATCTTTATCTTACCGCAGTAATAACCTTTGTATTGGCAAAGCAACTGAATGTCGACATGGGTAAAGTTTTGACTATGGCGCTTTTTCATGATACTCATGAGACAAGAGTAGGCGACGTGGATAAGATAGCTCTCGGCTATATTAAAAGAGACATTTCTAAAGCAAATAAAGATATATTTCAAGGGCTTCCTTTTGGAAAAGAAGTTTTATTGATTCTTGGTGAATATGAAAAGAAAAAAAGTCTCGAGGCAAGGCTTGTATACGAAGCTAATGTCATCGCTCTTATTATCCAACTCAAAACCCATGTCGATCGAGGGAATCTTCATGCGAAAGAATGGTTGATGGCAAACAAAGAACGGGTAAGTCTCAAAGAATCGAAGACACTGGTTGCAGAGATAATGAAGACAGATAGCCAGGATTTCTGGCAAGATATCCGCAACAAACTACATTCTGGGTTCAAAAACAAAAAAGAATAGATCTGCTCAAATTCCCCTATGATGGATCACTCGAATAAAACTATATGTCGTATTCAGTATATATCCGCAAAGACTGAGTGCTGTAGTATGTATATGTCTAGAGACTCGTCTATGTTTGATAAGGACTTGACTCGAAAGTGAAGATTTCATAGAAACCAAACTTTACGAAGCTATTTAAGCAGGTCTATTCCTTTATGTTAAGAGTCAATTGTATCAGACGAAATCATGGATTGCAAGCCGAGTTTTTGCCATTAAAGTACACCTCTGAGGCGTGCTTTTGCCTTTATTTTAAAGCCGATTCTAATTTTTTAATCAAATCTTTTTCATTTGAGTATTCGGTAAAATCATTCGATACTATCCTCAGCGATCTCGAAACTTTGGACCCTTTCCTATAGATTAAAACAATTCTTTTCTTATCTTTATTCGCCCAACCAAGCTCGATTCCAAGACCAGTCGAAGGGTAAGAAATTTCCGCAATGACTAGATCGCAAGTTGGGATGACCTCTTTTGAATTGAACACTTCGTTGCTCTTCTCGTGAGGAAAAATGAACTCATGCTTTGTATTCAAAAAAGAATTCCGAATCGGCTCATAGAGTTCTTTCCTGAAATCAAAACCCGACGAGTGACAAACATAGATTTTCATTTATTTTTCCGTAATTTGGTCAGATCGATCAAATCCATGACCATCAATACTTTTAATATAGATTCTGTCGCGCGATAACTGTAGGTAGCATGTGGAGGAATCACAATTACATCACCCGGCATTCCCATCGTAAACTCCTCGTTGATAATGAATTCTCCTTTTCCGGCAATAATGTAGTAAATGCGAGGTTTATCACCGACTTTTCTTTGCCCGTGATCTCCAGTCACTTCCGCATAGATGACCGATCTCCCATCGTCCACATCCGGCAGCTGGTAATACCAACCCTTCACCGCATCAGTCTCATTTTTATACGCTTCTTTTTGCGAAATTTTTTTGATCGACATACAGTATTATATCAGTCGCTTTATAGCTAAATCACGTGGTAAAATTAAGCGAAACATTCTCAGGAAGAGTCGCATAGCGGCCCAGTGCGTGCGCCTGGAAAGCGCATGAGCGCAAGCTCACGTGGGTTCGAATCCCACCTCTTCCGCAGCATGAAAAAAACAGAAAATAAACTACCTATTTGTTTTTTAATCACACCTATAGGATCTACTGATTCCATTGATAGAAATCGAGTTAATCAATGGCAAAAGCTTATTTATAGACCTGCAGTCAAAGGAAAATACAAAATCGTTCGTTCTGACATAATATCAACACCTGGTCTTATTACAAAACAAATCATAGATAATATTCTTGACGCAGAATTGGTAATAATTGATTTTACGCCTTCTGGCTCATATCTAACGCCAAACCCTAATGTTATGTATGAAGCAGCTATAAGACACATAGCTAAAAAACCTGTAATCCATATTACTCCAGAAAATACAGTTATACCATTTGATATAAAAGATTTTAGAAGTATCAGATATTCGCAAGAAGACTTAGAATATCCAAAAAAATTAAGAGACGCCATAAAAAGAGCTATTAAAGATATTAACTCACACGATTATAAAACACCGGATATTATTGGTCATACATTTGATCTAGAAAGAATAGTGGCTGACCCAGAAAAATTTATACAAATACTTAAAGAAAAACTGTTTGCAAATGAACAGAAACGTATTCAATTTCAAAATGCTATAAATTATGGAACATCGAGTGTTTCCAACGCATCCCTCTCTGATAGAACTTTTTTTGGAAGCTCATCACTGACTTATAATTTATCTGATACTCACTTATGTCCTCAATGTGGAGCAATAGCAACAGCTGTAGATTATTTAAGTGACCATAGCCACACTCATACTCAACATGCTAATGCACAAACCTCATATGGAGTTGCAATAGAAAGAAAAAGACAATATAGATGCACTAATTGCGGATTTCTTTTTTACATCTAAAGTTAAAGTACAACATGCATTCCAGAGGTGCACCTGAGGCAGAAAGATCGTTAGTTCATTCAAGCTCTTTATTCAAGATGACTGTGGCCTTTCGAGTATCGATTTCACCGGCCATATTTTCGTGCATTTTGGATTTTATTTTTTCATAAGGGACACTTTGCTTGATTAGCCACATCAATTTTGTAGTCATCGTCTCCATACTCATATCATAAGCCTGAATAAGCCCTGCCTTTAGAGCTTGCAGTCCTGCGTCGTTTACTCCTAATACCGTTGCTCCTCCTGGACATTGAGTCGTTCCA
>Ga0155257_132_pt6 | contig 17418 bp, 18 predicted proteins | sample RifCSPhighO2_02_FD_106225 | JGI IMG/M metagenome (GOLD analysis project Ga0155257, IMG submission 106225) | Candidatus Roizmanbacteria bacterium RIFCSPHIGHO2_02_FULL_39_9
TGGAGTAAAATAGTGATATGAAAAGGATCTTCTTCATTTTACTTTTCATAATTGGCCTATCTTTGCAATCAGTTCTTGCACAAGAGGCAACAGATATAAGTCACCTTTTTACTGAACAAAAAGCGAGAGTGAGTTCTCGACAATCACCTTCTCTCCAAATCACTCCCATTCCATCTGTCGAAACGAGCGATGCCCTACCCACCACAGGAGAATGGAAAGGAAAAGCGATAAAAATAATACCTATAGATCGTTTCTTTCCAGAAACAGACCATTTTATCCCCGAAGGAATAAAATCTCTGACAACTTTGAAGGATGGCCGAATCATTGGAGGAGGAAAAGATGCATTTTTTATCAAATTTTCTGCCGATGTTGCCTGGAAGAACCTTCAACTAGTCGAAATCCCAAATAGTTTTGACTTAGACGGAATACGATTCATCAGGATCGCAGAAACAAATACTTCTTCTGATATCTATCTTGACGGAGACCTCGGACTCGTAAAGCTGGACAAAAATTATTTTTTGTCAGAGATTGAAGATCCCTTTGATTCTTCTGGACATCTAAAGGATTTCAAAGATATGGCAGTAGGCAATAGGGCTCTCGCGGCTTTTAAGAATGGCAATTATGGCTATACCAATGGAGCTCTCTATTTTATACACAAAAATATTCTGCGGAAGTGGTTGCTCCCTAGGCCTGATCCAAGCAGAAACTCTGACTCGATCCTCGGAATATTCCATGACGTATCCGCCAATAACAGCCTCTATATCATAGTTGGCTGCGAGGCATATGGAGGAATCTGCCCATTTTCAGATCTCGCAAAACAATATCTCGTCAGGCTGCAATTTTCAGCTAATACGCAAGTTCCACTTAGTGCAACAAGGCTGACAAAGGTATCGATACCAGAATTTGTATCGGGCCAATATATTTATAAACCTCGTATAAAGCTAAATCCTGACGGCAAAAAGACTCTGTACTCAATTCTCAAAACTCCGCAACAAAAGGATCGTCTTGCTGTAATCTACGACTTTAAACCAAACTCTCCACTTCTAGAACTTCATCTGTACTCGATCCCCTCCCCATCTGAAAGCGTTGAAGCAATTTTGGATTTTGTCTTAGATAGCGATCCCAACACAGACATCGTATATGCGGTAACGAGCGGACCATCAGCTCTCTGGGCTATCTCCGATCTAAAACCAAATATTGTTCCTTCCATAGAGTCCATTGCCGAAGTTAATACTCAGTCTTTGACTATGGATTCTTCTAAAAATATTATCTTAGGCTTTGGTCCATCTCCGCCAAATACGGCCGCAATAACAATATGGTCAACTGTAGCAAATCCCATAACTCCAACTTCTACAAATGTTTCTCTCCAAGAGATCCAAATAAACGAAAATGCGCTCGGCTTCAAAATTCCTACATTTAGCCAATTTCTTACATTTGCTATCCGCGGATTTTTTGTACTTGCAGGTTTACTCGCACTCCTTTTTTTACTCTTGGGGGGGGCTTGCTTGGATTGTTTCAGGGGGTAATAAGGAAAGTGTTGAGAAGGCTCGTGATAAAATCGTGGCTGCTTTAATAGGAGTCATTATCATGGTGGCAGTCCTTTCTCTAGTTGTTGCGCTGGAACAAGTCGTGTTTAAACAAAGTATTTGCTTTGGGATATCTTGTCCAATTACTCTTCCTGATCTGCTTAAACCTTCAAATTAACTCCTGATAATAATCACCCAGCAAAATATGCTATTCTAGAATTCATGGATCTCCTTACTTATTGCGTCATTTCCATCATCTATATTCTACTTATGCACTTTGCAATACAAATTAACGCAGAATTCAAGTTGTTTGTTATGGTTTTGATCTTTTTTTTTGGAGGAGTCGTTGGTACCTTCTTGCAATCTTATGAATTTGGACTCGTAGCTGCAATCATTATTTCCCAAATCAAGTGGGAAAACTAAATAATTGCAAAAAGGCTTTTTGCATTGGTTGTGGTCGCTTCAATGAGTTGATCCAGGGGAATATTTGTTGTCTTTGCAATAAACTCTGCAATGCGTTTCAAATTCTTTGGCTCGTTTGGGCCACGAATGTTTCGGGGTTGGGATCGCAAAGGCTCGGGATGAAGGAAAGGAGCGTCTGTTTCTAAAACAAGCATGTTGAGAGGAATTTTTTTTATGAATTCTTGTTTATCTTTGCGATAGGTAATGTCACCATCGACCCCGATATACATATTGTGTTCTTTCGCAAAAATAAGGAGCTCTTCATCCGGCTCACAACAGTGAAAAACGCTTCTGCCTGCAAGTTTCGGGTCCCATTTTTTACTTAACACGGACAAGGTGTCTGCCTTTGCTTCTCGGTTATGAAGAATCAGGCTTTTGTCATACTTTTTTGCTAGTTCGATTTGCTCTCTTAGAAATTCTTTCTGCAGTTCGATAAATTCTTCTGTCACCTGATAATTTACATGCCTCGTATTCTGATAATAATGCCTATCTAATCCTATCTCCCCCACTGCAACTACTTTAGGATTTTTAACGAGCGCTTCAATTTTTTGAATTTCAGATTTGAGATTTGAGTTATAGTTTTGAGTTTTGATATCTGAGTTTTGAACTTGAAAGACGTGGTGCGGGTGGATTCCTACTGTTGCATAGACATATTCGTGTTGTTCAGCAATTTCTACCGCGTTTCGTGAAGTCTTCACGTTAGTCCCCGGAACTACAATACGAGTCACGCCAGCATCCTTTGCACGCTGGATAATATCGTCAATATTGGGAAGTAACATCTTGAAATTGAGATGACAATGAGTGTCAAACATTCTTCATGTAACAGAGAACATATAACATGTAACATTCTAATTCATACTTTCTTTTAATTGTTACATGTTTCATGTTACATGCTACAATGTAAACATGACCATCTTCATCGGTGCCGACCACCGAGGATTTGAGTTAAAAAATAAACTTATCGAATACATTCAGGAAAAAAATATTCGAGTTGAAGATCTCGGTGCGTTTGAATTAGACCCATTGGATGATAATCCTGACTATGCTCAAAAAGTTGCCCAAACAGTTCTTCAAAATCCAAAAGAGTTTTTGGGAATAGTAATCTGCGGATCAGGAAATGGAGTCGCGATGGCTGCGAACCGGTATAAAGGAATCTTTTGTGGGCTTGCCTTTGATGTTCACCAAGTCAAACATATGCGTGAACACGATCATATCAATATGCTCGCAATCCCTGCTGACTATATTGATGTTGAGGTAGCTAAAAAATTTATAGATATTTTTCTTTCATCCCAACCTAAGCAGGAAGAAAAATATATACGAAGACTTAAAAAAACAGATACTACTCCTTAACCTGTGAAATTTTGTCGTTTTTTGAAAAACGCTTTCCCAAAAAGAATCGTATCATTTTTTTATACCTTTCATTCAAGTCAGATACATAGTATTCACGTTTTTTCCCTTTTGCCAACTTTTTTTCGAGAGCGCTATGTCTCTTGAGATATTCTTTTAGCTTTTGAGCTGTCACTTTTCCCTCGGATAAGATCTTTGTCGATGGCCCGACTAAGGATCGAATTTTTTTATCAATTAATCCGTAATGAGTGCATCCTAAAACAAGTGTGTCTATATTTTTTTCTTTAAGCGGCGCGAGATACTTCCGGAGCAGAAGATTTAAACCTTCCCACTGGACTTCTCCCTCTTCGATTACTGGGACAAGAAGCGGACAGGCATTTTGATATACATCAATTTTGTCATCCAATTTTTTCAGCTCAGCGACAAAGCTTTTCGAAATTACAGTCGCATACGTTGCCATAATACCAACACGTTTTGAGTTTTTTTCCACAATTGCTTCGACAGTGGGTCGAATTATTCCTAGCACCCGTCGTTCCGGATAGCAGTGAATAAGGTATTCTCTCTGGATTTTGGGAAGGGATATAGCTGTCGCTGTATTACAGGCGAGAATAACGAGAAGACAGTTTTTCTTCATTAAAAAATCGACTGCCTTACGGGTATATTCATAAATCAATTCTGCAGATTTTCCGCTGTAGGGAACTCTGGCGTTGTCCCCGAAATAAATATAGTTGTACTGCGGAAGTTCATCGAGTATGTCTTTTAGAACGGATAAACCGCCTAAGCCCGAATCGAAGACTCCAATAGAAAATGGTTTCATGGAGTTTTTTTATTTTTTTTCCTTAACCCCAAAAGACTAACAAAAAAGATAATCAAATACATAAAAAATCCGTATACGCAGGCAGGCAATTGGAAGAGAGAGAATGTACTACCGCATTGAACTAAAGCATTTTTGCATCCCACGGCAAATAATTCCATATACGATAAATAGCCGGAAAAGAGAAGTCCTGCCAGCGAAAGAATAAAAATTGCTTTCAGAGCTTTTTCGGGATTCATAGTTTAATTTTTTGCGTCACTCTTTTGCTGAAGATACCATCTTTTGGAAAGCCTTTATGTTATTTATTGTTATCTTGTGGCGCAAATAGCTTATTGCTTTTTCTTTTTGCAGCTTTTCCAGCTCGCGGCTTGCTGTCTCGCGGCTTATTCCCGCAAAAGATGCGATATCACGATGAGTAAAGGCTTCATTTAACTTCGCTACATTTCCTTTTTTTTCACCGAAGTGTCTGGACAAAAAAAGGAGCGCGGATATGATTTTCAGCTTTGCATTTCCATTCGTAAGATTTTCTATACGTAGAATCAATTTATCCAGTCCGAGAAGGAGTCTTCTTGAGAGATCAAGAACTACATCGGGTTCTTTTTTCAAAAAATTAACCAATTCTTCTTTGGGAATAATATAGAGTTCAGCCGGAGTAATAGTTTCGTAAAAGTACCTGTTTTTTGTCTTACTTATGATTGCAAGCATGGGAAAATAAGATCCTGGGGCAAAAATATGCAGAGTCAGCTCAACACCCTGGGGTGAAAGTGCATATTCGCGGACATATCCCTTTTTGAGATAAAAGGCTTCTTCGGGTGTTTCTTCAGCATCGATAAGTATGCTTCCTTTTTTTAACACTTTTTTCGTGAAGCGCGAAAAAAATTTCTCAATTTTTTGAGTCAGATTAGAGGGCATAGGATCAGTGCAAGTATACATCTCCTTTTGTAAGATTTCAAATATAATATAACGATTAGTAGAAAACATGAGATAATTGTGCAAAATATGAGCGTGGATTCTGACCCTTCTCGTCGCGGTGGATCTCGAGAGCCAATACATCTTAATTGGTTTATAGATGTTTGGCTATATCTCCTTTCACTAAAATCTACTCAGAATCAAAAAAAAACAGGTAGTTTTTTACCACTAAGTAGTCAACCTCCAACTAGGCCTGATAGTCAAAGACATCCTTTTCGTGATGATTTTGGTGCAGCAGATGATTAAATTATTTTAAAATATTTGCCTTCCTGATTTTTTTCCACAGCTCCCTTTATCTCAAAAATGGAAAGAATGTTAAGAATTTTTTCTATCGGCAATTTGGTTTCTTGGATTAACTCATCTGAAGATTTTGGTCCGTCTTTAAGTGAAGAGTAAACAACTTTTTCATCTGGCTCTAATTCTGACTCTACGTCTTTGCTCTCTTTTGGAACTCGTCTCAGATTAAATTCTTCAAAAATATCCTCTACCGATGTGACAAGTTTCGCTCCTTGTTTTAACAGATTATGAGGAGCTTCTGACATCTTTGAGGTCAGAAGACCAGGCAGTGCAAATACATCTTTTCCCTGTTCTGCCGCATATCTGGCGGTGATCATTGCTCCCGAATCTCTCGCTCCCTCTATAACAAGTACTCCTAATGATAATGCAGAGATTATTCTATTTCGGGCAATAAAAAGTCCTTTAACCACGGTCTGCCCCGGGGGAAATTCGGATATAATGAGCCCCTCTTTCTCAATTATTTTGTAATACAAGGAAGAGTTTATGGCAGGATAGATGATGTCTACCCCGCAGCCTAAAACTGCAACCGTCCTGCCGCCCGAATTAATGCATGCTAAGTGAGCTGCAGCATCGATCCCTATTGCAAGTCCGGAAACAATAATAAATCCTCCTTCCGTTAATTCTGCCGAAAACTTCTTTGCCATCTGTTGACCGTAGCTCGTTGGCTCTCTGGTTCCGACGATCGCCAGACATGCGTATGTATCAAATGGAAATGACTCAATTTTTCCTTTTATATAGAGACAGAGTGGAGGGTCCGAAATTTCTTTAATTTTTTTGGGGTAAACCTTATTATTGAATGGAATTACGGAAATATGTTTTCTTTTTAATTCTTCAAGTTTTTTAACCGGATCAAATTTTTTTCGAAATTCTATAAACTTTTCTCCCCAGTTGTTTCCGATGATTTCTTTTATTTTAGCCCTGTCACCTTCATAAGATTTTTTAACACTCCCGAAATGATTTAAAAGAGCGGTGAACCGGGTAGGCCCGATTCCTAAAAAATGTGAAAAGCCGAGATAGTAATAAACATCATCTGACATAAAAATACACTGAGAGTAGCAGAAACGCCGACAATTGTCTGTAGACTATAAGCGACAAACTTAGATTATCAGCTGTTAGTCTATTAGATTTTAGAGTAAATGGATTTGAGAGCTTCTATCCCTTTCCAAAACATCTCTTCATCGATATTTTCGTTGGGAGAATGTGCTTTTTCATCAGGAAGAGTAAACCCAAAAAGAATCACCGGTTTGCCAAAATGACGCTGCAGGACTTCCGCCGCTCCTATCGATCCTCCTGTTCTATTGTATATGGTCTCATTTCCAAAAATTTCCTTTAGCTGAGCCGCAGTTTTCTTTACATGGGAATTATCCGTGTCTGTATAAAAAGGAACAAATTTTGCAACTGTCTTAAGGGTGTATTTCACTCCCCTAGGAATTGCTTTTTTTATGTATTTTTTTACCAAATGCTCAATTGTATCAGGATTTTGATTCTCTACTAATCGAAAGGAGAACTTTGCTTTTATCTCTTTTGGGATCACCGTTTTTGCCCCCACTCCGGTATATCCTGATGTAATTCCATGAATATCGAAAGATGGATGAATCTTTGGCAACAAATATCCTTTCTCATGATTTGTTTCAATGATGGTAAATGTCTGCGCTTCTTTCTGGAGTTCTTTATTGCCTGTATAGGTTTTTTTTAACAATTCTCGTTCCTTCTCACCTATTTTTTTTACGCCATCGTAGAAGTGATCGATCAAAATCCTTCCTGACTTGGTGTCTTTCATTTGGGAGATTAACTTTGAAAGAACGAGGATTGGATTAAGTACCGCATTGCCGTAAATACCCGAATGAAGATCCCGCTCCCCGACGCAAAGTTTGATTTCAAAATAGACAAGACCTCGTAATGCATACATTATTTGAGGAACATTTTTTTTATGCATCCCCACGTCTGTTACGTAAAAAACATCGACCTTTGACAGGGTTTTTTTTACACTCTGTATCATCTCTTCGAAGTGAAGGCTCCCCACTTCTTCTTCTCCCTCTAAAATGAATACCACATTATTCTTCAGCTTGTTTGCGACTATAAGTTCTTTGATGGCATATATGTTCTGGATGACATGACCCTTGTCATCGGCCACTCCTCTTCCATATAGTTTTCCGTTTTGGGCGGTAAGTTCAAATGGTGGAGTTTTCCACTCATCTACCGGATCTTCCGGTTGAACATCGTAATGAGCATAGATTCCTATGGTCTTTCCTGCTTTTGAAGAATGTCTTGCTGCATAAAGAAGCGGCGGCGCATTATTTTTTTTGATCAGTCGTACCTCAAACTTCATCTTACGTAACTCCCTAGTCAATAAATCAACCGCCATTGTAATTTGTTTTCGCCTTTTCGGATCAGCAGAAACGGATTGAATTGAAACAAAGTTGGAAAGAAGTTGTAGTGTCTTGTTTTTATTCATTTATCTGACTTGAGTCCAAATAAACTTCGAAGCGCGTTCACAATATGACTCAGAGCTCTACTGAACCAATTTTTATTTTCTCTTTCACTCATAAGGGCTTAATTTTATCAAATTTAGATTGTTATAGCAGCAATAGGTTATTTACTCAACTTTTTCGTAAAAATTAACCGTTGCCTTTCCCCATGTCATCGGATACTCCTCCATTTTCAAGAACTTAAAAAAAGCCGATTGGAATGTTTTGGTAACGAGGAGAACTTTTGCACCTTTCTTTAAGCTCATACATCTTCTCTCGAGCGCCGTCATGAGCTCATCATGGAAACAGGTCGAATGAGCAAATATCATATCAGCCGATGAGAAATCTTGTTCCAAAAAATCGCCGTGGAGAAAATCAAGAGTTTGCTGTTTTTTTGCATCCGGCAGAATCGGGCGAATGGCTTCTTCATAGCGACTCAGGATTTTTTTTGACTCAAGATATAAATCCTCTAACATCTCAATCCCTATAATCTTGGTAAAGTTGCCAAAGAGTGAAGCGAGTACCACTCCTTTTCCCGTCCCCGATCCAAGATCATAAAAAGTTCCGGTAGAGACAATTTGGGGTTTTTTTAACATGGCTGAAAATCCTTCCGGCGTAACCTCACCATAGGTATGGGCTTTCGATGCATACGATATTTTTTTTCTGGCCCTCGAGGATATCTCATATCCATTTACTCCTGAATACAGAGATTCAAAAACTGATTTTGCTATGTCAAAATCCATAAAAATATTGTACCATTTTATGATGAAAGTCGCCCCAACCCTTCTCGCTTATACAGATCAAGAGCTCACACAGCAATTTTCTTCGCTTCGCCCTTATTTTGATCAGTTTCAGGTGGATATTCAGGACGGAAAATTTATCACTAATCGAACTGTCTCTTTACACGAGTACCTTTCTCATTTTTCTTCATTCGACAATAAGCAAATTAAAAAATATCTTTTTGATTTCCATTATCAAACACTTTCTTATGAAGAAGATATGGAGACACTATGGAGGAGGAGAGAAAATATACAGATTGGAATTCATCTTATTCATTATTCCCTCAAACCGGATTTTGAAAATTTGAAAAAAATGTATCCTGATTTTTCCTTCGGTTTAGTCCTTAACCCCGAAGACTCTGTAGAACAACTCACTATAAACTACAATCTACAAACTGTCGATGGCGTCCAAATCATGTCCATCCATCCAGGCCCCCAAGGGACTCCGTTCATGCCCGAAACACTCACAAAAATTGAACAGCTTCGCCAGATAGACTACAGGTCTGAAATATATCTCGATGGCGGGATCAATCTTGACACACTACCGGTCATCAAAAAACAGACACACACTCCGAATTTTTTGTGTATCGGCAGTTATTTAACAAAGAGCTCAAATATTTCTGTCGACGTGCAAAAATTAAACGAAGAACTCTCTGCCTGACCTACTGAAGAAAACGTGCGATCACATTTGTTCCATCGGTATAACTTAAGATTCCCTTCGAATGGTATACTGAAACAGCAGGAACCTGCTCGTCATTATTCGTTTGGCTTATTGTTTGTACTTGTGACCAATTTCCTCCCGCAGTTTTTTTTAGGTAGTAGATCCCCCAGGCAGCATTTGCCGTATTTTTTCCCTGAAAAACCACATGGACCGTATTAGTATCATCGACGTTTACTTTCGGCCACAGACTCAAGCCCAAACTTCCACCTACATTATCTTTAAGATCTCTCACATCTGTTCCTACAATTTTTGCGTATGAAGCCGTGTTCGTGTCATATTTTCCCCACACGATATGTACATTGTCAGACGAATCAAGAGCAATGTCTGGCGTCTGATCTTCATGGCCTGTAGAAATTGTGATTACGGATGACCATGCGTTATTTTTTAGGTACTTATAGAAAATACCTAAACCTGGAGCCGGACCATTCCAAACAACATGAACCGAATCTGGCCCCACAATTAATCTTGGCCGCAAACCATCGCCTATTTTAACTGAAGAAGACCAAGAAGTACCAGAGTCACTGCTTGACGTGTAATAAATGTATCCGGCACTACCTTGTTTGCTTTGATATACGACATGAATTTTACCGTTGTCGCTCACTCCTATGGATGCGAGTTCTGAATAGGGTTCATTTGAAATAAGATATGGCGTTGACCAGTTTGAACCGTTGTACTTTGAAAAATAAACATTGTAAACATTGGTCGAGACTTTTTTCTCCCACACCATATACAATTTTCCGGCCGGGTCAAATGCAAAAGAAGGATAATACGTCTCTCCTCCCATTGTGTTCACTTGTTCCCTATTACAATTTTGGCTGCTTGTACACGTTGCGTACCACGTAGTTAATGTATCTTGATTTCCCCACGTAAGATGATATTTCCCTGCATCGTCGATGTGGGTCCAAATAAATTTTCCCCCATTGCCAACAACGAAAGGAGCTCCCCAATTTCCCTGCTGTGTTGTTGTAGGGGTGGGTGTGGGAGAATTCGCCGTATCGGACGGAGTTGGAGTTACACTTAGCGAAGGAGTTGGACCGGTTGGTGTCGGACTGGAGCTGGGTCCCAACGTCGGAGTTGGAGTGTACGTCGGTGTTGGCGTCAAAGCCGATAGTTCAAAACTTTCGTCTGTTTTTATCAAAAGCCCGTCGATCGCAAGAGAATAGTCTTGCGTATCTACCACCCGATCCAAATTTAAATCTGCTACGTTGAGTAATTCCTGGTCACTCTTTCCTAAATTTTGTCTTACTTTCGCAATATCTGCAGAATCGACAATTCCGTCCTGCATCGGTAAATCTCCGGTCATAAGAATCACATCTTTAAAATCAAAATTATTTTCTCCCTCAACCAGGGATATATTTCCGGTAGAACATTGATAATTATTTGCTCCTGCGTCTGCGTTTGGTACGTTTTCACAAATTCTTTTTTGGATGTGCATCGGTCCTTTGATAAAGAATTTATATTTTTTGTTTATATCTACGGCGCTTATTTCAACAAAGCTATTCCACGTTCCGCTTTCCTTTTGGTACGAAAAATCAACGACGAAGGGATATTCAACCGTAGAAGGTTCATCGACAAGAATTACCTTCACCTTCAGCTTCTTATCTTCCAATAGTCTGTCTTTCACTATTCCTTGGAATGCGAGTTTGAGATTCAGCTTGACTTGTTTAATTTGGGAGGTGCTTTGAGCCTTTGATTTTTTGCTTTGTTGATAGACGTAGACAAAAAGCAGAACAACAAAAAAAACAGCGACTCCCATCAGAAAAATTTTCTTCACGCCTTCATTCTATACCGATCTTATGCTGGTTTGCAACCCGGAGGGTTGTCAAAGCAGTCTTAGATAGGTATATCCTGAGCAAATTCATTTGCGAACGGTATATTATTTTTTTAAGAAGAAAAAAAGATCGCTGAAGTTCAAGGTTCCGTCACGATTCAAATCGAAAGGAAACATCGTTTCGAATTTGATTGCATTTTTTCCTTTTGCAAAAGTGGCAAACGTCTGACGGGGGAGATATCCGGATTTCAACAAAACGATGCGATATTTTTTTCCTAATGCGATGTTGCGGATTTCTTCGATTGTGCCTTTACTCTCTTTGAGCCTGACTCCCTTTTTCTTAAAAACGACCTCTTCTTTGCTATTAAATATCTGAAACTCAAAATCGTTGCCATTCGACTTTAGATGAGGGAACAAGTTTACCGAAAAAGCCAGACTCGGCAGAGGGAATATCTCAAACTCCCAAGTTCGGGAACTAAGGATAGTTCTGTCATCTTTTTTCAGTTCTAAGATAGCCGCTCTTTTTCCTATCGTACCGTTTGTTTTGACAAAGAAATCGATTTCGTCTTCCTTGGCTGGCTGCATTTTGCGTAGATCTGAAAAAAAATATTCAAATGGTTTTCCTTCCCTATCTTCGACGATCAGTCTATAACCAAAATCTTTGTCCCAGAGAGCCTGGCCTGAATTTTTGAGCTTTATGGAGAAATGGAAATTCGAGTGGGCAACTAATTCGTTCGGCAAGTCAAGCCTGATCTGTCCTTTTTCGACCTGTTCGGGCTCGCCTTTTTCTTTCTCAATTCCTTGGACGGTATAAAACTGCTGGAAGAATTCCTGTTTTTCACTGGCTTGAATCGAGGGTAATTTCCAGGAAAAACTTAAGAAAGGATCGCCTTGATAATCGAAAACAAAAGGAGTTACCGCGACGACGCGGTCATCCGGCAGCCACACATTCTCATAGGCAATTTTATAATTATCTGCAACGACTGACTCGTCCCCCCTCACCCATCCGGTTTCGGTAATAAACACCGGCAGATCTTTTACACCAAGCTGTTTTAACAAATCAAGTTCCCATTGATATGTCCTTACTGTCCCGCGGCCAAACCCATAAGGAACACCGGAAAATCCGGGATTCGGGTAGGAGTGGGAAGCTAATCCAGATAAAACAGTATTCCATTGTTGAATCGTATCATCGTTAAAAACTTGCTGCAAAAAAGAACTTTCGTCCTGATAGTTGGGTAAAGCTTGAGGAGCTGAAGCATCTAAACCGGCAAGCATGACGAAAAAGTCAGAATTTTTCTGTTTTAATTTTTGTGCAAAAATCAACGTCGTGTCGGTATAGTTTTTTGCGTCTACCGAACCGCCCCATTCCGTTGCATGATTTGGCTCATTAAAAAGTATGATATATCGATTTTTTACTACCCAGTTTAGGGAATCAAGAAATTGTACCCAAGAATCAGCATCTTCTTTTGTTGGTCTTCGCCATAAGCTGCCCTCTGGCTGTGTAGCAATCCGGATAAGTGGGATAAGGTGATATTCCCTCATCTTGTCGAAGATCTCTTGCCACTTATCTTTATTCCGGTCGTTTTCCTGCATTACAAGAGTCACATATCCCCAGTCTCCGCCGGTACTATTAAGAAGCAGCTTCGCTTTCACGAGATCTTCTAAGTGGGGCTGAGCGAGGTGGATTCCAAATTTATTATTTTTAATTTCATCCGCAAAAGCCGGCTTTATGATAAAAACCATGAAAATAAACATGAACAGCACTTTTTTGATTATATTTTTCATCTAAATGACGAATAACGAACTGACAAACCTGCCTTCCGCCAGGCAGGTAACTATCGAGCTTTCTCTATATCTATTCCCGCCTTTTGAAGTAGATCTATCCCCAATCTGTCTTGATGGTTATCTGTAAAGATGACTTCAGTAATACCGGCATTAATGATGTGTTTTGCACACTGCAAACAAGGAGCGGTAGTCGAATACATAATCGCGCCTTTTGTGGAAATACCGTGATACGCAGTCTGCAGAAGCGCGTTTTGTTCAGCGTGAATACAGATACATAAGTCTTTTCGCTCATTCTCCTTCAACTCACCACTATGTCGTTGTTTACATCTTTTGCACCCTCCATCAATACAGTTAGTGATCCCTGCAGGTGTTCCGTTGTATCCGGTCGAAATGATATGTTTATCTTTGACGATCACTACGCCAACAGACATTCGTAAACAGTTTGATCGACCTTTTACGATTTCGGCGAGTTTGAGGAAATATTCCCTCCAGGAAGGTCTATTCTTATTCGCTAACATGATCAAATTATATCATTGTCTTGACAAGATTTCATGGCATCTGCTAGAGTTGAATAGAAATCGAGGTGAAGAAAAGATGAAGAATGCAAAATTAATCCATATAGTCACTTATTCTCTCGTTATTGTTGGAGCAGTCAACTGGGGTTTAGTTGGATTACTGAATTTTAATCTTGTGAATACGCTTCTCGGCTCGTGGCCAACAGTTGAAAAACTTGTTTATATATTGGTAGGCGCGTCAGCAGTATATGACTTCGCGACTCATATGAAATACTGTAAATATTGCGGCGAGAAAAAATAATATTCCAAACTCCATTCATCCAGACAACTCTTCGTTGAGTTATTTTTTATATTTAATCCTTAAGGGGGCTTAGAATATCGTTTAGTCTCGATTTAGGAAACAGATCTGTGGGATAGATCGGAATTACATGTAAATGTTTCTTTTTAATAAATCTTAATTTTTTCCTCATCAAGCTATCATATTTTTTTAATTCTCCTTGTAAACCAAAAAATTCAATTAGGACATCTTTTACCTTAAAATCTGCCGTCATTCGATTTATTCCGTATGGAACCTTAATTTCATGGTGAATTTTTCTTTTAAACAGCCAGTCATCGATAATTTTCTCGGATAAAGAATCACATTTATGCCCATCTTTAGCAAGATATTTCATTGCAAACTTTACGGGATTTGGAAGCAGACCCGCTGCCTCAATTGCGCTATTCCAAGTACCAAAAATTCTCCTTGCTGCTCCATAACTTCCCCACATCTCTTTTTTAAATGGAATTCTATGTTTGTTTATATAAAATTGTTTAATCCTTTTTATAATTTTTAATCTATATTCTTCATCAGAAAATCTTTTTAGAATTCCATTGCATTTATTTGAACAGAATTTGTTTGAACGAGAAATAACTTTTTTACAATTTGGATTTGCACAATGGTTTTGCGGGAGTTTTAACCATCTGTTTTTATTGCTCTCAATTGCTGCGCATGATTGAGAACAGTAGACTTTTCCGGAAGAACTAACTTCTTTTGGACGTTTCTTAAATATTTTTTTGCAAATAGGATTAAAACAGGTAAATAAGATTCTTTTATCTTTTGCATTAGAAAGACACTGAGGTGTACAATATGATTTCCAACCATGGGTTGCCGCTTCGTTGATTTGACGCATTTTCCTCAGAAACACTTTACCACAGAAATCACACGTTATCTTGGACATAGCTGGTAGTCTAAACTGTCGGGGAAGGCGGTACTGCCCCGCCCACCTCCGCACCCCCAGCGCGGCGTTCTACTATCTGAACTATTCCCCGTTATAGTATAAATTGTATCAAAAAATATCATTGTTTTTCGCTATAATACTTCCTAATGAAACAATCTGTCGTCTGCGTCTTTGCCCATCCGGATGACGAAGCGTTTGGGCCCGGAGGTACGATTGCTAAATTTTCTCAAACCCATGACGTTACTATTTTATGTGCGACAAAAGGCGAAGCGGGTGGAAAAGCGGAAGTCCGTGAGCAGGAATTAAGACAATCGGCAAAGATTTTAGGTGTCAAACAGGTAATTTTTCTTGGATTCAAAGACGGAACACTGTGTAATTTACACTACCACACGATTGCGGCTAAAATTAAAAAAGTAATCAAACGAATAAAGCCTTCCTCACTGTTGACATTTGAACCAAGAGGAGTTTCGGGCCATATTGATCATATTGCTGTTTCTATGATTACGAGCTATTTATATGAACATGTCTCTTCGATTAAAACTCTTTACTACTTCTGTCTCTCTAAAGAACAAGTTGCGGAAGAAAAGAAATTAGATGACTATTTCATCTATTTTCCACCGGGGTACTCCACACAAGATGTTGATATGATCTTTGATGTCTCGGATGTTTGGGACACCAAAGTCAATGCCATGAAAGCTCATCGATCGCAAAAAAAAGATGTCGATTTGATTTTGAGCTACCTGAACAGGCTTCCTAAAAAAGAATATTTCCTCGTACTAAGAAAATAAAACACAAAAGGTATAATGTAGAGATGTCTTTTCTCATCATTAGTTTCTTAATTTCTCGGTTTCTAGACATAGTGGTCAGCTACTTCTCACCTCAGATAATAGCTTATTTAGGATTCTTTCCTTATAAAGAAATATTGACTGAATATCATCTTCCCCAATTCATCTCATCGTTTGCCAATTTTGATGGTGCCCACTATCTGCTTATTGCGCGGCAGGGATACAGTCAGTACGAACAGGCTTTTTTTCCACTCTACCCTCTTCTTATCCGCTACCTATCTCCTTTGTTTGCAAATAATCATTTGGTTACTGCCCTCCTTATCTCAAACGTTTCTTTCTTCATCGGACTACTTGTTTTTTCCAAATATCTCCGACTCATTTCTATTAATTTCAATAAATCCCGATCAGTTTCTGTGTTGTTGTTTCTTTTACTTTTCCCCACGTCTTTCTTTTTCGGCTCAGTCTATACAGAAGGGCTTTTTTTTCTTCTCTTTATCTTAACTCTTTATTTTTTAAAAAAAGAAAAATATATACTTGTTGCCATCTTCGCGTTTCTTGCTTCACTGACGAAATTGATTGGGGTATTTTTGATTATCCCTATATTTTTATCTCAAATATCAAATCTCAAATATCAAATCCACAGCTCAAAACTTAAAACTAAAAATAATTGGAAATTTTTACTGGCGTTAATTTCTTCGATTTTGGGTCTAGGAATTTACTCTCTCTATCTTCTCAAAACAACGGGTGATCCTCTTTTTTTTCTCCATTCGCAGTGGGCATTTGGAGCTAATAGAAGCTCTAATATAGTATTACTTCCGCAGGTATACTATCGTTATTTCAATATTTTTTTCACTGCCGCGTGGAATTTCCAGTACTTCATTTCTTTATTCGAATTTATCATTTTTAACTTTGTTTTTATTGTTTTAGTTTTGGATTTATTAAAAAGTTTGAATTTAAAATTTGTTTCGAGTTTCGAGTTTCGAGTTTCGAACTTTGAACGATTGAGCTTAAACATATTTTCTTTCGCTAATCTTCTCCTTCCAACCTTAACCGGTACTCTTTCTTCTATCCCACGCTATGCACTATTCTCCCTATCTTTTTTCCTCTTTCTCAGCCAAATCACAAACAACTTCCTAAAGATCTCCCTCGCCATAATGTTCCTGCTGTTGCATATAGTAATGCTCGGTTTTTTTATACAGGGCTATTTCATTAGTTGATTACGATTACTTATTAATTAATTTCGAGTTAACGAATTTCGAGTTATGGATGTTTAACCCGTTAACCCGCTAAACACGCTAATTTTCTAATAAAAAATATATGGGAAAACTTCCCTTATTTATAAAAGGCAAATCGGGCGGGATGCATTTTGAAAGTCAGAAAAAAATTTCTTCAGTACTAGTTCTCTATGTATATTTTCTCTTTATTACTATACTTTTTATAACCTTAGGGCTCAGGCTTTTCCAGTTAACTATCGTCAAAGGAGAATACTATAGTCGTGCTTCCGAACAAAATAGAATCAGGGAGCTTATTATCGAGCCGAAACGCGGCATCATTAGAGACAGAAAGGGTCTTATTCTGGCGAATAACGTGGCCGCCGATACCAAAAAAAACTTAGAGAGACTAACTTCTCATAGAATCTATCATTCTCCGGACGTGATCGCTCCGGTAGTCGGATATCGGCAAAAAGCTGATCAGGAGGATTTTTCACAAGATTCATGTATTAATAAGCTAAGAATTGGTGATAAAGTCGGAAAAAAAGGAATTGAGAAAATCTATGAATGTGAGTTGAGAGGGAAATATGGGAAAAAATTAATTGAGGTTGATGCAAGAGGACAATATCTTCGTACGATTTCGCTTCTTCCTCCCCAAGACGGAAAAACTATCCAACTTGCATTGGACCTGGCGCTTCAGACGAAAGTATACGAGCTCGTGAAAGGTAAAAATGCGGCTGTCGTTGCCACA
>Ga0155257_128_pt5 | contig 16807 bp, 14 predicted proteins | sample RifCSPhighO2_02_FD_106225 | JGI IMG/M metagenome (GOLD analysis project Ga0155257, IMG submission 106225) | Candidatus Roizmanbacteria bacterium RIFCSPHIGHO2_02_FULL_39_9
AATATAGTTGAAAAGCCAAATCATGATCCATTACTACTACGCCATACGATGATTCCTTAATGGTTTCATCGATTATATTTGACGCTCTCTTATTTCTATCAATAATCTTAGAAAACAATGTATTTTGACGGTTTACGAACTCAAGTGAAATATCGTTACCAATAAAAAGCCTTTCCTCTTTTTTAAATTCTTTGGTTAATGAAACCATTTTTGATACTGGTCCAAAACCACAGGCTTGAGCTCCAAATATTACTTTCATAGTTTTATATAACGCCCAATTATATTAATTATTGGAAAAAATTCAAAAAAGTGTTATCTTTTTATTGTCTTATTTAGCCTGTAGAAATTACTTGGTAAGGGTTTTTTAACCTCTGAAATGTAGCCCTATTTTTAGATTGTTATAATAATCTTAATGTCCGATAACTTTTACGACAAAGTCGCTAAAAAATTTGGCAACTATCATACTGACGCAAAATACAGTACAGAATATCCGAATGGGAATCCTGAAGAAATTTTCAGAAAAAAACTGTTGGAAGTAAGCGGTAAAGATAAGATAGTCCTTGATTCCGGCTGTGCTGATGGTCGATTCACTCTCTCAATATCTTCATATTTTAAGGAAATTATCGCAATAGACATATCAAAAGGCATGCTTGATTCAGCGAATGCTTTAAAAACAGAAAAGGGAATAATAAACGTTAACTTCAAATATATGGATGTCCATAAGATTAATCAACCCGATGAATCATTCGATGTTATATACAGCAGACGTGGTCCAACAGACTACCCAGGGTTTAATCGACTTCTTAAACAAGAAGGCTACTATGTGGAAATCAATATTGGGGAAAAGGATGCTCAGGGAATCAAGGAAGTATTTCAGCGAGGTCAAAACTACGGAGAATGGAACGATCCTAAATTACCTAAAATTACAAACAAGCTAAAGGAAAACGGATTTTATATCGCTTTCGCCAAAGATTGTCTTTACAACGAATATTATACTTCTTATGAAGATCTCGATTTATTTCTGCAAGGTGTTCCAATTTTCACAGATTTTGATTCTGTAAAAGATAAAGAACTATTACAGAAATATGTAGAGAAGTTTCAAACAGAAAAAGGCATACAACTGTCAAGACATAGACTGGTCATTGTCGCTCAGAAAAAGTAATGCCTTTTTATACTGTCTCATTTATCTTATCTAGCCTGTAGAAGATACAGGTGTTAGGATGTTGTGGGTCCCAATCGGTATGCTCAGGAAGTTCGGACTCGAACGCTGTCAGGATGTTCTGGATAAAACTCAACGTATTTGGTGAAATGATTTAAGATTATTACGTCCTTATTCTTATACTTTAAGGTCCTTTTTGCAATAAGATTTATTTCTTTTTTAAAATCATTTTTGCGTACTTTCGCATCCAACCGAGCATTTTTTCTGCATATGCTAAATTAGCATTTGGTTGGTCTGTTTTTCGTAAAGCCTTCAATACTTTGGCTACCGCTTTTGATTCATCTTTTTCATCGAGAACCTGTTTAAACATAGATTGACTCATCATATTATGAAGATAGTCCCATTTTCCCTGTGATAGTCCTTTCTCGATTTCTTCCCATGTTACTTCGGGAGGAAGAGATTTATCATTAGATTTTTTTGATTTCATAACGTTATTATAGCGAAATACTCCCAAATGTAAAAAATCCAAATTTGCTTAGTTTTTTAAATATTTGTTATAATATCGATATATGAATAGTCCTGAAACCAGAAAGAAAATTGGAAATAAATTAAAGGAAGCCAGAGAAAAAGCCAATTTTACACAAGAAGAATTAGCTCAAAAAGCTGGTTTAAGCACAAATTATTATGCTTGTGTCGAACGGGGAGAGGAAAATATTTCCGCTATTCGGTTAGCAAAACTCGAGGAAGTTTTAGATGTAAAAATACTAAATATATAATCAATTCACTTTTTTCTTATAATAAGGTTGAGAGAATTTGTTTGCTGATGGTCCAAATATATCATTCTCACTTGTTGATTGGTCTTGGTAAGCGAGTATAATTTTGTAAATCCAAGGTAGAAAGTGTTCGATTAGAAAAAGACCCTCGGCACTTCGTCGTTTTACTCCTCAGTGTAAACACACTAGGAGTAACGGTGAAAATAGGGTTAGTGGTTTGACGTAATTATGGGAATTATACTTTTTGTTCTATCGATCCCTCCTTTTTTACTCTCTCGGACTATTAGCGGACGCAAATTGGATATCTCAACAGTTCAAAGGAGAGCTGGAGTGGACATACTAACACAAGATTCAAAATAGTTGGAGTGATGCTATTGATTTTATCTCTAGTCTTCTTCTCAGGGATAGCACTAATCTAATTTAGGGGAGCAAATTTTCACGAATGAGCCAAACAAAAGTGTATTTTAAAAAAAATGTTACTATTAGTGGAAGAGCTTTGACAATTCACTAAAAAAATCTTCTCTTAATCTAAATTTTGGGGAAAGGTTTATTTCAGTCACATAGATTAAGCCTCCCTTTACGAGAAAATCTATACCTCCGTAATCAAGTATGTAATCTTTGGCTATTTTCTTTGCCAACAGTTTTATTTTATTGAGAGTCAATCTGGAAGGTCTTTCCCGATTCACACCGGAATAGTTTTTTCCATAATAAGAAAGTTCAGGATCAGGGTAATAAAAACCATTCTTTCCAATAAATACTTTTATAGCATAGTCGGTTTTAATCAGTTTTTCAAAATAAAAATCAATCATTAACTTGTCAGACAGATAGGAAAGTAAATCATTACTACTACTTACAATTTTTATATCTCGACTTTCACTCCCATTGACCCTTTTAATAATGAGAGGGAAGTGGATTTTTTTTACTTCAGTAATGAGTGAGGAAAGATTGGTGAAATACCAATGCTTAGGGGTAAGCATTTGATTATCGATAAAATATTTTTTTTGAATCAACTTGTTTATGATAGGAACCCTTTGGAAAGTGGCGTAATTAATAATGAAAACGCTCGGATTTTTTTCTTTTAAATAGTGCGAGAGTAGATATCTATTTTCCTGAACATGTTTTGGTTGAGGGTAGGAAAAAAATATGAAGCTGTGACTTTGGAAGGGGAAGTCAATTAGTTTTTGCCAGTCATAGGTGAACACTTCTGTATCGATGGATTGTTTGGAAAAAAAATCAGCAACTATTTCGTACTGTGACAAATCATTCTGGACGATGAAATATATTTTTCTATTCATGCTATTTAGTATTTTAAACCTTATATCCGAAATATGTTTAGAACAGATTTTATCATCGGGCATCACAATTTAATAAAGTAGTCGAAAATTTTTTAGGTATAATGGATGAGTTAATGATAAAAACAATTTACATCATTGTATTTATTCTTGCCTTCTTTGTAGTTATTTTATACGCGATAAATTATCTGAGAAATCCGTCTAAAAAGAACAGTGCCTCTCCCCTATCTTCCCAAACCTCACAAATGAACCAAAGCAAGTACTACATAGCTCTTGATCAAAAGAGTGCTGCAAAATTAAAGCAGATCATACAAACAAATAGTGAAGCAAAAAATCTCTACCAGCAGATGCAATCGCAAGCCAATAAAGCACTGAATCAAACTCCAAATCCCATAAGTGAAATCCAGTCTTCGAAAGTCCTGAAAGGAGAAGCGGTAAAGACGCAATCATTGCAAAGCGTCAAAGATGCAGATAAAGTCTACGCGCTGGGATTTGCGTATGCCGTTAGCGGAGATGCAAAATATGCAGACAAGATTCAAGAGTTTATGTTGGCTTGGGCAAAGACAAATAAACCTTCAGGCGATCCGATAAATACCCGACTTTTGGAACCAATGTATATGGGGTATGATATCGTTCGAGACACATTCGATGGAGAAGATAAAAATATAGTCGATACTTGGTTAAATAATAGCGCTCAAACTCTTATTGATGCTATAAATCCCAAAGGAACAGCGGCAAGAAACAATCACAATAGTCACCTTCTCAATGTTGTGACGATGGTAGCATTTACGGCCGGAGATCAAAAGCTCATAGATTATGCCGTAAGTGGATACAAACGCCAGATCGAAGTTGATTTGAATCCGGACGGATCGAGTTTTGATTTTCACCAGAGAGATGCACTCTATTATCATGTCTTTACCTTAGAACCACTCCTCAATATTGCTCGAATTGGACAACTTAATGGATTTGATCTTTTCCATTATGAGTCTCCTACAGGTTCGTCATTGCAAAAGTCAATCGACTTTCTGATGCCCTACGCAACCGGAGAAAAAACTCATGAAGAGTGGGTCAACTCTACAGCTCCTTTTGACAAAGAGCGAGCGAAAGCAGGATTGGCTGAATTCCAGCCAGGAGTTTTATTTCAACCGGACCAGGCATATGAAAGTCTCGAACTCTACTACTACTTCAACCAGGATATATTGCCGCTCGTCTTAAAGTTGAGCGGATCCGATGCAAAAAAATATCCTGATTTTACTTTGGTATATATTGATTCTCTTCTTTAGACTTTTACTCACTTTTACCTATTGACTTTTTTCTTACAAAACATAATACTTTGTGATTCACATCACAAATTCAAGTCTACCTGTTGAATGAAAATAACATTTTTTTCATTGGTCCTTTTTTTATTTTCCCTGTTTCTTTTTGTTCCCTATAGTTTCGCAAAATGCAGTGACACGAGACCAACAAGTGCACCTGTTTTATTATCGGCGGTACCGCTGAACGATACAAGTGTGCAGCTTGTATGGCAAGAGGCCCAGGATCCGGTCAGTTACTATTTACTTGCTTATGGCACATCTGAAATATCTTTCGAGTATGGTGTTCCCGATATCGGAGGTAAAGGCACGACTACATTTACCGTAGACAATTTACAAAAAGGAGTTAAATATTATTTTAAAGTCCGCGCGGGAAATGGTTGTAAACCTGGCGAGTTTTCCAATAAATTATCAGCAACTCCGGGCAAAACAGAAGACGACGGATATATCCCTCTTCCTCCAAAGTTGACATTTGGGGAATCTATCCTGGGAGCGACAAATTATGTCGAGCTGCGAAAAACCAAAGCGAGCTACGACAGCGATATAGAGACCTTAACAGATGATAGTGATCTTGTCGCCGGTATCTGTGTACGTTGTAGGGCTGAGCTTTTTTTATTGACAGAAATAATTATCATGTTCTTATATTTCTTTCTTATACAGTTATTCAAACCGGCTTTTTTGAAACCAATTTATGTTGTATTCATTCCTCTCCTTATCTTCTTTTTATTTCATTTAGCCAATAAAGGATGTATTTCTGAAGAATTCTTATGCAAATATTTTACCTATTTGAATCTTTTTATATTTTTCTTCTCGATCATCATCTATCGACAACTAAGAATTAGAAGTCATGAAAAAAGATAGAAAATATGACCATCTATTATCGGGACATCTCTTTTTATATCCAACAGTATCTCTATCATTATCCATTTCTTGTTCCGCTTGGAATAATTGGAATATGGAGATGGTCTGTTTGGATACTCAAAGAATTAATAAGTCTTGGATACAAACCTATCACTTCTTCCTATCACACCAGTGTATCAATCGTTACTCCTGTTTATAACGAAAACCCTTCTGTCTTTCGGGCGGCTTTGGCATCATGGAAGAAAAATAGGCCAACAGAGATAATTGCGGTCATAGACTACACAGACAAAAAATGCATAGAAGTCTTTCAACAATTTTCAAAACGCTTCAAGCGGTCTGTATTGATTGTTACTCATACTCCTGGAAAAAGACCAGCCCTTGCTGATGGAATAAAACAAGCCACGAGTGAAATCGTAGCTCTCGTTGACAGCGACACGCTCTGGGATAGACGAGTCATAGAACATGGTCTACCACCTTTTCGTAGCCCCAAAACTGCGGGTGTAGGAACATATCAGAATGTGCTAAATCCGAAGACTTTCGCTCAAAAGATATTCGACATTCAACTCGACTTGCGCTACCTTGTCGAATATCCTTTTCTAGCAGCTTCCGGTAAAGCTCTCATCTGTTTATCGGGAAGGACAGCTTTCTATCGTAGGCAAATCATTTTGCCTATGCTTCCTAGCTTAGTCAATGAAACCTTTTTAGGTAAACCAGTGATCAGCGGTGACGATAAGACTTTGACCTATTTGGTTTTGGAAGCAGGATGGAATGTTGCTTATCAAAGTAACGCCCATGTCTATACACCCGGAATGAAAGACCTAAGATCATATCTCAAGCAGAGGCTTCGATGGTCAAGGAATGCACTAAGAGCTGACATAAAAGCCATAGCAAAGGGTTGGCCAATACATCATCCCGCACTTCTCTTTTTCCAGATAGATAAATTTCTCCAATCCATCGTTGTTATTCTGAGTCCAATCTATTTTTTTATTTCACTATTGACTGGTATGTGGCCAGCGGCACTAGTTATTTTCGTGTGGTGGTTCGTGAGTCGGACAATAAAAATGTATCCCCATCTTACACGCAGACCAAGAGATATTTTTCTGCTTCCAGGATTCGTCCTCTACTCTTTTCTCACGGGATTTATCAAAATTTATGCTTTTTTCACTTTAAATACTCAGGGGTGGATTACCCGTTGGGATAAGTCGCGACTTTCACAATTTAAACTTTTGGATAAAGCGCCTGCGTATATTGCAACGTTTGCGACTATTGCCCTATTTTCATGGGGTATATACGTGTACAAGCAATATTCATACTTCCTACCGCATCTCACTGAGAAAAAACTTATTTCCCAAGCTCTTCATCAAGGATCATCTCTCGCTTTTGCCACTGGTCCCCAAGTACTTGGGGCATCTACTCAAACCCAAAAAAAATTATTAGCAAGTAAATATATTGTGGAAACCAAGGAGTCGATTTTTTCTATTGCTCAAAAACTCAATATTGACTACCGGCGTTTGCTTTTTTCAAATGATGCAAAAATCACCGATAGTTCAAATATTAAGCCAGGAACAATTATCAATATTCCCGGAGACGATCTCCCCATCGTGTTTAAAACGAATTACAACCTGTCTATCCCAGACAAAATTTCACTCTCAGTAGGCTACGATAAAAAAACCAATACCATTTTAGCTTGGGGAAGAAGTAGTCAAGTTACTCTTGCTGATATAAGTAATAAGCTTCAGGGACAGCATCTTTATGAAATGGAAAAGGGAGTTTGGTATAGCGATGCTAATATCTTTATCCATAATGGATTGAAGTTAACACTCGATGAACAGGAGGTTACCTGGTTAAAACTGGAAAGCAATAGCAAAACATTTTCTTCACTATTGGCAAAAAATGCAGACATTATTATTAATCGGGTAAAAATAACGTCATGGGACAGTACAAAAAATGATTACGACAAAACGATAAGCGATGGAAGAAGTTTTATCATGATTAAAGACCAAGGAAGAATGGATATAGCTAACTCAGAGCTTGCATATCTGGGTTTCCAAAGAACTGAAGGGATGCCTGTCTCTCCCTATGGCGTGTCATGGAAGTTAAGTGATGTCAAATTAAAGAAAGCATTGTTAACTGGTGAGGTGATCGATAGTAAATTTCATGACAATTACTTTGGTGCGTATACATTTGGGGCTACGGGTATGATTTGGAGAGGTAACGAGTTTTCTCATAATATACGTTATGGTCTTGATCCTCATGATGACTCAAACGGATTCCTCTTAGAAAATAATATTGCCCATAATAATGGAGCTCATGGAATCATTTTTTCCAAAAGATGTATGTATAATACGATACGAAATAACCTCTCCTATAATAATGGTCTCCATGGAATCATGCTTCACGAAAAATCAGACTTTAATATTATTGAAAATAACACAGTCAGGGGGAATACGAGTGGAGTTGCCCTCTGGCACTCAAATAGTAATATTGTCCGTAATAATACCGTCATTGGGAATCGTCATGGTATAAGAGCAAATGCCGATTCGAAAGGTAATATAATCGAGAAAAACATGATTTCAAAAAGTCTTTATTATGGCCTTTATTTCTATGACGGAGGAGACAATAATACGGTAAAGTCAAATGAATTCGTCCGAAATACAGTAGGAGTATATATAAAATCAAAATCAAATAAAATAGCTCAAAACCTATTTTCACAAAACCAAACAGCTATCTACCTTCTCGATAGTGCCCAGGACAATATACTTAGTCAAAACGAAATTAGAGACAGTAAAAAATACGGCATTTACACCAAAGTATCAAAAGAGCTTTACAACCTTCTAGGGTATAACACACTTGAGAGAAACAGAAAAAACATAATGGGGAAATAGATATATTTATTACTAAATCATTACCCCTTTATTTTAAATATATGATATACTATGTGACCGTTGTCACAGTTCTTATATTATTTTTATAAATTATTAGTTCATTGCATGATTTGATTGATTTAACAGGTTAAATCGTGTACAATATATCGCTGCATTTATGAAAACAAAAAAGAATGGTTTCTCGAAGGAAAAACCAAATGGCTTCGCTAAAAAACCTTCGATTTGTATAATTGGACCGGGAGTCGTCGGTCAAGCAACCGGTAAAGTATTCGCACAACTCGGATATAAGACTGCATTCCTCGGAGGTAACGAAGAAAAAAGAAAAAAACTGAAAGAAGAAGGATATGTCACATATGATCGAAATGAGTTATTTGACGGATTATATGATTTCGATATCAGCTTTTTTACCGTTCCTACTCCAACTATAGACGGTAAGATTTCGCTTCTTGCTCTCACTTCAGCTGCAATCGATCTTGGAAAAAGACTCGCAAAAGCCCCAAAAAAGTATCACCTGGCTGTCGTCAAGAGTACCGTCCCTCCGGGAACAACCGAAAGTTTGGTGATTCCCCTTATTGAAAAGTACTCGAAGCGAAAAGTAGGAAAAGACTTTGGCGTCTGCATGAATCCGGAATATCTGCGAGAAAAGACAGCCTTTGAGGATTCCTTACGACCCTGGATCATTTTGATTGGCCAATATGATAAACGATCAGGGGATCTTCTGGAGAGAGCTTATGAGAAGTTTACCTGCCCAATTTTCAGATCAACTTTGCGTGAGGCAGAGATGCAGAAATATATCCACAATCTATTCAATGCAGTCAAGATATCTTTTTTCAACGAAATGAGACAGGTAGGAAAAAAGATAGGTGCTGATCCGGAAAAAATATTTGCATACACCGTATTAAGCTGTGAAGGTATCTGGAATCCAAAGTATGGTACAAAAGATTTCGGTCCGTTTTCAGGAAGTTGTCTCCCCAAAGATACGAAGGCGTTTTTAGAATGGGGAAAAAATAATAAATTTGATTTGCCACTTCTGGAATCGGCGATCAAAGTGAATAGAGAACTTCAGAAGAACGGTGAGCGAACGCAAAAATATATTGGTCTTGAGTTATAAGACTTGACCCTACAACTTATGTCGCATGACGTGTTGATTTACTATCTCACTAAATATCTGGATTTCTATCCTTTCCTACTTCCTCTCGGAATTATCGGGATATGGAGGTGGAGCGTTTGGGGAATGAAAAAAGTGACCGGACTTTTCTATAAACCATATCCTTCAGGTTTCAAGGCGACTGTCTCTGTCGTAACTCCCGTATACAACGAAAATCCTCAAACCTTCAAAAAAGCTCTTGCCTCATGGTTAAAAAACAGGCCTTCAGAAATAATAGCAGTCATCGATTATACCGATAAAAAGTGTATTAAGATTTTTAAACAGTTTAGTAAGAAAAATCCCATCGCCAAATTGCTTGTGACAAAAGTGCCAGGAAAAAGACCAGCCCTTGCCAAAGGAATCAAGAAAGCAAAAGGTGAAATCGTTGCACTCATTGACAGTGATACCATATGGCGCGAGGGTACTCTTATTCATGGCATAGCCCCGTTTAAAGACAACAAGATTGGCGGGGTAGCGACAAGGCAAAGCTTGATTAAACCTCAATCGCTTGCTCAGAAGCTCTTTAGCATGAGACTGGAGCAAAGATACTGGGATGATATTCCTTTCTTAAGCAAAGTAGGCGACATTTTGGTCTGTCTATCAGGGAGAACAGCGTTTTACCGAAAAAAAGCGGTGATGCCCTTACTGGACCGGATGGTCCATGAGACCTTTATGGGAGAAAAAGTGATAAGCGGCGAAGACAAGCGACTCACCTATCTTATCGAAGCAGCCCGATGGAAGGCTACCTACCAGAGTACTTCCCAAGTCTACACAGTCGGTGAGAAAAAACTTAGCATATTTTTGAGCCAGCAAATTCGTTGGACCAGAAACAGCTGGAGGGCAGACCTCAAAGCTCTGTATGAAAAATGGGTTTTTAGAAGTCCAATCTACACAGCTTATCTCATCGACCGAGCAATCCAACCTTTTACTCTATTGATCAGCCCGGTTTTTTTCCTCATTTCACTTTATCTCCAGTTATGGATACCTGTTATTGTTATTTTAATTTGGTGGGCTATCAGCAGGACGATCAAGATGTATCCGCATCTTAAGAAGTATCCCCTTGATATCTTGCTTCTGCCTGTATACATCCTGTTCAACTTCGCATCGGCATATATTAGAATTTATGCACTCCTTAGTATTCGCACACAGGGATGGATTACCCGTTGGGATAAGTCCAGATTGCAAAAGTTCACCTTTGCGCAAGCCATTTCTGCTCATGCAGGGACAATTTTATTGTTCTCTCTCGTAGCCTTAGGTGTCTATTTCAATAAATATCATAATTATCTGCTTCCTCAGGAGAAACAAAGAGAATTAGTTGCAAAGACTTTACCGAAAGTCAATACGGTTCTTGCCTCAGCAGAGATTCAAAAAGTTTTAGGAGCTTCCGATGTAAACATTAATTCCTTGTTGACAAAAAAACACAAATTCCAACTCGGCGAATCGATATGGAGCATAGCTGAGCAATACGGTGTAAGTGGGGATAATTTGCTTCTTGCCAATGTCCAAAAAATCACGAATTGGAATAGGATCGATCCCAATATATACTTTACCATTCCTCCTAAAAATCTAGTCTTAACTCCAAACTATAAATTTAATTACGTCCGAATCTATCGAGACACTCTTGGTATTTATTATGATGGGCCGAGTGATCAGATTATAGTTTCGGGAAGGGGTATGAGTTTGACGCTTGCTGATATTACATCTAGCGTAGGGGAAGATTATCTGGAAGAGGTAGAACCTGGTGTTTGGTATCTCAAGTCCAGTCTTTACCTCCGATCAGGTTTGACACTCACGCTAGATAAAGAACAAGTAAGGTGGCTGCGTCTTGCAAGTACAGAGAAAAAGCAAGCCCGTATTTTTGCTTATAATTCAGACATACTTGTCAACGGAGTAAAAATAACCTCTTGGGATGATTCTAAAAAAGATTATGATAAAAATTATAAGGATGGAAGAAGTTATATCCTTGTAAAAGATGGCTCACGACTCGATTTGAAAGATAGTGAACTTGCCTATCTGGGTTATCCTCGTCCCACTAATTCCTCCTATTCCACGTATGGTGTTTCTTGGAGGATGAGTACAAAAAACCTTGGGACTGGTGTATTAACGGGTGAGATTATAAATAGTAAATTTCACGAAAACTACTTTGGTGCCTATACCTATGGAGCGGTAGGTATGACATGGAGGGGAAATGAATTCTACAATAATGTCGTCTATGGCCTTGACCCTCATGACGACTCAAACGGATTTTTGGTAGAAAATAACAAATTCTACAACAACGGGAAACACGGCCTCATTTTTTCCAAGCGCTGTATAGAAAATACCATCAGAAATAATATTTCATATGGAAACAAATATCATGGAATCATGCTCCACGAAAAGTCGAATAATAATGTGATTGAGAATAACACAATCTATGATAATCATGATGGTATTGCTTTAGCTCATTCGAGCAACAATATTATCCGAAATAATTCTGTTTATCAAAATAAACGAGGAGTTCGCGTAGATCAAGGGTCGCTCAATAATCTGATCGAATACAACACAATATCAGACAATAGTCAGTATGGTGTATATGTATATGGAAAATCAGATCAGAACGGTATTGAGAATAATAAACTCAGTGATAACACAACAGCGGTGTACGTAAAAAGTGTAGGAAATAGAGTTATGGGAAATAAACTGAATAAAAATGAAGCCGGAATTTATCTTACGGGGAATGCAAATAAAAATAGAATTGCAGGAAACACTATCACCTACAGTAAAGACTATGGAATCTATGCAAAAATAGCTCCAAAGCTCTCAAATTTTATCGGAGAAAATAACTTCATCTGGAGGAATAAAAAAGACGTCTTCGCCTACGAAGTGAACTAACCTTGCGGATTTGATATAATTATTGGTGATGTTTGGAGCTACTACACTTTTCACAAGCCTCATTTTTTCATATCTTCTTGTATCTTATCGATATTTTCCCTATCTTTCTCTTGGATTGTTTTTTATTTTCCTTTCTACTACTGTATTTATCGTTAAAAAAGAAAAAAATTGGCTCGATTATGTTTTTTATGCCGCGGCTTTCATTTTTTCTATCTTTCTTTTTTATCGTGCAAACGGCTTTCTCACCATTTTGAACATAATGGGCATTCTTTATGCTGGCTCGATGCTCGTACAAAATGATCCGAAAAGAGAAAAAAAAGAATGGAGCTTAGTTTCGCTGTTGTTTTCACCCTTTCTCATCGTTTTTAAACTCTTCGGTTTGGAATATTCCTACGATCTCAATCCTTTGTCTCTTTTTAAAAACAGACTCACATTCGATTCGCGCAAAATCTATCAGCTCATCCTGTCCATCGGAGTCACGTGTTTGCTGCTTGTCATAATCCTCCCTCTCCTCTCGTACTCGAACCCATTTTTCCAATCGCTCTTGGGTAATTTCTTAAAAGCCTTTAATCTTACGGCTTTTTTCGATCTGTTTTCTGCACCGAACTGGTTTCTGATTTTTGTCCGAGTGATTGTTTTTTTAGTTCTCGCCTTTTTTATCCCACGGTTGGCAACCTACGCGAAGGACAACTCGAAAGAGCATGAGAAATGGAACTGGGTTTTACCTTTGGAAAATTTTACCATTCCCAAAGTGGCTATCGGTGTGGTTCTTTTGCTATTCTTCATCACCCAAGCTCAGCTCTATTTTGCATCCGATGCGGTTCTCAAAACGCTTGGCTATTCAAACTCGCAGCATGCTCGAGAAATGTTTGCCCACTTAAGCATCGTAACTTTGATTATTTTCTCTCTCATCTACAATGATAAAAGTAGGTCCTCTCTTTCTCGTCTTCTCACATATATATTGATTATCGAAGGCTTCTTTCTGAATATGATCGCTTTCAAAAGCGACTACGACTACGCTTCCAATTGGGGATTCACTCATAAGCGCTTATACGGATTCGCTGGAGTTGTCTGGATTTTTGGATTGTTTCTTCTTTATGGGTACTCATATGTGTCGAATTTGAAAAACTCTCTTTTTACAAGGAATGTAGCCATTTTTTCGTTCAGCGTACTCTTGGGAATAAATCTGGTGAACTTCGATTATTTGATCTATCACTATGCAAAGAGTACGACTCATTCAGGGATTGATTATCTTTATCTATCTCGTCTGTCGACCGATGCCGGATCGCAAGCCGATCAACTCCAGAAATTGATGAGCGAGATAGAACAAGAAGAGCGCCCTGATATTCGAAAGGTACAGCCAACTTATACACTGATTTATAGAATCGAATATCTGAAAGAAAAATATAAAAAGTTCGACATCAGAACGTTCAACTTTTCCGAATTCTCCGAGTATCAAAAAGTCAAAGATCTCGACGTTAAACAATACAGGAATACATTGGACACGAAACAGTATCAAGGTTCCCCAGTTAACTATGAAGTCCCGGTCCATCAACAAATGGCTCCTCGCACAATTACTGTCACATTAATAAATCTGGAAAAAAACTTAGTGAATCATAATTTTGAGGTGAAGAATGAAAATGGCCAAACATTAGTAAAAGGAAGTTTAGACACAGATTCATATAAGCATACTTTTGGAGTTGGAGGCTTTTATCTCATATTGTATGACTATCAGAATGAAAAAGACAAAGCGGTAGAGATTCCAGTAAAAAAGTTACGATATGATGTGTTACAAGATGAGGTTGAAAAGGTAATCGATCTGCATTCGAATACTTCTCTATAGGACTGGAGAGATTGTTTAGATTTACATAATGCATGAAAATGTAATGACTTGACAAATTCAATAGATTCAAATATCTTTGAAGTAGTTATAATTTTAATACTTATGGCTAGGCGAATAAAAAAAACAACTGCAAAAAGAACAGCAAAAACCACCATGAGCCCAGTAATCCAGGCGGGTGTTGTCTTTATCATGGTAGCTGCTTTAGTACTTGTCGCTATTGTTGGCAAAAATTATCTTTAAAGGGGTACGAAGAATTTACTTGCATACAGTATGAATATTCATGTAACATGAAATTACCGTATGCATACCAGTCTGTTAAACTATCTCCCTCTTTATATAGAAACCTGTCAGGATAGTCTTGTGATGCTACGGGATAATCTTCTTTATATTACTGACAGAGATATAAGAATCAATAGCAAAGCCTTAACTGAAATATATCGAATCGTGCATATTATAAAAAGCCGCAGTCTATTTATGGGATTTATGCAAATGGGGGAACTTGCAGCAGACCTTGAAAAACTGCTGGGAAAATTGAAAGACAATTCGAAAATTCCTGATGCTATTTTAACCCAGGTCATAAAACAGTCAATTAGATCAATGGAACTGGATCTTGAATCAATAAAAACTACGACAAATGAAATTGATCTTGATGCTCAGATTCTTTCGCTAAAAAAATTCATATAGTAAACAAATGAGAATTCTTATTATCGAAGATGATCTATTTTTTCAGAAATTTTACTCTCAAAAATTACGTGAAAAAAAATTAGAAGTCGATATATGTGTCAACGGAGAAGAAGGTCTTACAAAGATTAGGCAAACAAGGCCAGATTTGATTCTCCTTGACATTATCATGCCAAAAATGGATGGGTTTGAAGTTCTCAAAGAGCTTAAAAAAGACCCAAATTTAAATTTAATTCCCGTAATTATTTTCTCGACACTCGGTCAGGAAGCTGACATAAGAAAAGGGCTCGATTTGGGAGCTAAAGATTATATCAACAAAAGTTTTTTTGACTTCGAAACTCTCTATAAAAAAATACAAACATATATATATCTAAAGTAGTTAGACCGATGCTATGTTAATAACAGACGACCAACTAAAAGTCCTGCTGATCAAAAATAATTTGATCAATGAATCCGGGTTAAAGGATATCTATGAGTATATTAAAAATACTGAGACTACTCTCTACGACAGTCTAATCGAAAAAAACATAATTTCAGATGAAAATCTCGGAATTCTTATAGCCGATTATCTTAAAATCCCCTTTGTTGTCTTGTCGAAAATATCTATTCCTCAAGATATTTTTCATGTCATACCTGAACGAATAGCCCGAAAATATAAAATAATCCCTTTCAGCAACGACGCCAATGGAGTGAAAGTTGCGTCTGCTGATCCTGGCAATCAAGATATTATCAAGATGGTGGAGAAAAAAACCGGTAAACAAGTATTTATTTACTTGGCAACGGATCGTGATATAGATAACACTTTTCATATTTATAGAAAAGATATTCAAAAAAAATTCGAAAGCTTTTTGAGTGGTAACGTTTATGATAAGGAATTAAAACTGGCTCTAGACGATGCACCTATCACAAAGATAGTAGACATGATTATAGAGTATGCGTATGAAGACCGAGCTTCAGACATTCACATCGAACCCCAAGAAAAGGAATCATTGATTCGTTTTAGAATAGACGGGATGCTTCACGATATGCTCAAGATTCCAAAAGAATTTCACGATCGGGTGATCGCAAGAATTAAGGTTCAATCGAGATTGCGGACCGATGAACATATGAGTTCTCAGGATGGCAAAATGCGTTTGAAAATGGCAGAAGAAAAATTAGATATCAGAGTCTCAATTCTTCCGGTGGTTGATGGAGAAAAGGCGGTGCTACGTCTATTATCGACCCACACAAGGCAATTTTCCTTATTGGACTTAGGTATGAATGAAATCGACCTGAAAAAAGTGACCGCCGCGATAAACAAATCATATGGAATGATTTTGTCTACAGGTCCAACGGGGAGCGGCAAGTCTACTTCCATATATGCACTGTTAAAACTTCTTAATAAGAGGGAAAAAAATATCACAACGGTTGAAGATCCTGTTGAATACCGTATAAAAGGAGTAAATCAAATCAATGTAAATCCAAAAGCAGGGCTGACATTCGCTACAGGATTACGATCCATACTACGACAAGATCCGAATATCGTATTTGTGGGTGAGATTCGTGACATCGAGACGGCTGGTATTGCAGTGAACGCTGCACTCACAGGTCATCTGGTCCTTTCAACAGTTCATACGAACGATGCTTCAACAACTCTCCCCCGGTTAACAGACATGAAAGTGGAACCGTTTTTAGTTGCATCAACAGTCAATGTAATCATCGCACAGCGGTTGATACGTAAAATATGTGATATGTGTAAAATGTCAGTTGATATTAACAAGCAAGAACTGTCTAAATATATACCAGAAGTCAAATTGGTGAAACATTTTGGGACTAAAGAACAGTTGAGGATATTCTACGGAAAGGGATGTAAAATTTGTCATAACACGGGTTACTCCGGACGTATTGGTGTTTTTGAAGTGCTTGAAGTGAGCGAAGCAATAAGAAAACTTATTATTGCAAAAGCAGACACGAATATTATTGCTAAACAGGCTGTTAGCGAG
>Ga0155257_117_pt1 | contig 16672 bp, 21 predicted proteins | sample RifCSPhighO2_02_FD_106225 | JGI IMG/M metagenome (GOLD analysis project Ga0155257, IMG submission 106225) | Candidatus Roizmanbacteria bacterium RIFCSPHIGHO2_02_FULL_39_9
ATATATGAACATAAGAAGCGAATTATTTAATCGTGCAGTCAAAGAAGAAAAACTGGCAAAACAAATTCTTTCTTCTCTTTCATCTTCGAGGATAGAACAGGTCCAAAAAAGAGAGGAACTCATTAAATCGATTTCAGAACCGGTCCCCATCACCAGGATTATTTCGATAAAAGTTAAAATTCCACACGAAAAAGTTACCCAAGTCACCTCTCAATTTATTCATGCATTGACAGATAACAACTCGATGATGAGTGCCGTTTCCCAAACAAGCAATGTTTCGCAAGAGTCGGTCAAAACTATTCTTACATCCTATGTCAATAACGTATCGAAGCCAACATCTCAAATAATAAACAACTTGTCAAAACAAACCAACTTAACTAAACAGCAGATATCAAACGTTATTCAAAACACGAGTGATCTAGTCAACCAAGGAAATATCCTGACGCAAATTGCAAAACAAGCTTCTACAAGCGTGGAAAATATTGAGACGATGGTTCAAAATATATCGCAGGTGTTTGGACAGACAGAACAATCGATAATCCAGACAGTAGAACAGGCAAATCATGTTTCGTCGCCGAAACTTGAATCAATCATTAGCACAGTTATAAACACTACAGCCAATAATCCAACCATTCAATCTCAAATTCAGCAAGTCCATAACCTGAATGAGAGTCAGATCCACAGTATAGCTCAAAGCTTTACTCAAAATCTTTCTCAGCCGTCGACAGAAATAATAAACACAGTTTCAAATCAGACGGGGATCGAGAAGGAAAAAGTAAAAGAAACGATCACCTACCTTATCAATAATGCACAATCCGATACCGTTCAAAAGACCGCGACAAAAGAAAATATTGGTGTGGAAACTGTTACCAGTGTTCTCCATAGTACAAGTGAAACAATATTTCAAAGACTTGATCAAAAAATTGTCAAACCTGTGTATCAAATTATTGAAGAATCAACAAAAATACCGATTGAGAAACAAATATCAGTCATAAAGAACTTCTTCCAGGTAGCTCTTACGTATCCAGCTATTCAGACTCAAATAAAACAGTCTACAGGACTTAACACCAATCAAGTAAATAATATCGCTCAAAGCTTTACACAAAATCTTTCTCAATCCTCAACAAATGTGGTGAATAATGTTTCAAATCAGACGGGAATCGAGAAGGAAAAAATCAAAAAGGTAGTAAGTTACTTAGTAAAAACTTCTCAATCTGTTCAAGATCTAATAAAAGAAACAGCGACAAAAGAGAACATAAAAGAAGAACAGGTAATTCAAGTAATCAAAGATCAAATGCCGCTTGTGGTTAATCCTGAAAAGAATATAGAACAAACCGTCGGCATTCCCGCTTCTATTTCACTCGACGACTATGAAAATGTGAAGCATATGTGGAAGGAACAATATATTAAAGGAGAAGTTCCTGTTTCCTCGACGATCCAATCAAGAGATCAATGGATAGATAAGGATATCGTGTTTATCACCAATACTCTCAACAAGCTCGTTTCTGAGTCCCCGGAGCTTCGACAGGAAGGTCTTGATGATATTGGATATATCTTACCTATCTTCCTCATCAATAATCTCAAGGGAGACGAACTACTTGTATATCTCAAAGCTAAGTTGGAAGCGGCTAAAGAAGTCCAAAGAGAAAAAGAAAAAGAGAAAGAACTAAAAGAAGAAATGAAGGGTGCAAAAGAGGAAGAATTCGTTGAAGCGAAACCTGTCAAAAAAGAGGAAAAAGAAAAAGAAATGAAAATGGAAAATGAGCTAGAAGAAAAGTCCAATCAACAAGATACAAGTAACAAACAAGCTACAAATCAAAAAGATCAAGAAACAAACAAGTAGTTTTATAGTTGTGAATTGAAATCTTAGGTTACTATATTATTTGTATTTCCTTAGGATATTTTGTGAGCGTGCGTGCAGTTAAATCATCATCTATTACTACCGTGTCCTCTATTCTCATACCCCATTTTCCTGAAAAGTAAACACCTGGCTCGATAGTTATTACCTGGCCTATTTTTTTATCGTCTTCTGAAGTAAACGAAACCTTTGGATATTCATGTATCTCCAATCCTACTCCATGACCAGTTGAGTGAGGATAATTTGGATACCCTCTTGCAGTGAGCGTTTCCCGACAAAAAAGATCTGGCTCTCTTAATTTTCTTGATACGGTTACTTTCTCTATTGTCTTTTTCTGGGCTGTAAGTAAATTTTCATACGCGACGGTTATTCCATCAGTAGGTTTTCCGAAGAAAATCATCCGCGTGATATCAGAAAGGTAATCTTTGTATTTAACGCCGAAATCGACGAGAATAACCGAATTTTTCTTGACAATTCCCTCACCGGTCTTCGTATTGTAATGAGCGATTGCGGAATTTTCGTCGACGGCAACTATCGGGTCGAATGCCAAGTCGTACCCTTTTTCTCTCAACCATACCTCTAATTTAAATGCTAATTCTTTTTCGGAAACTCCCACTTTGACAATCTTCGAAGTATCCTCTAAACATTTATCCGTTATTTTACAGGCTTTTTCTATTAAGGCTATTTCTCTCTCATCTTTTATTTCCCTCAATTTAACTAAAGTACGATCAGTCGGCATTAATTTGGTCTCTGCAAGCTGTTGTGAAATATGAAAATGTTCATAGTATTTGAGATCTTCTGCTTCGAATCCGAGCGTCTTTATTTTTTCTTTCCCGACTATTTCCTTCAAATGAACAAGCAGTCCCCTCTTTGGTTCAATCAATCGCAGTTCGTAGTTAGTAGTTGGTAGTTTATAGTTTTTAGACAAGTATCTTTCATCGGAAAAAAGATAGAGTTTATTCTGTGTTATTAAAACAAAAGCTTCCCGCTCATCGGTGGTCAGTGTCTTAAATCCTGTGAGATATAAAATGTTGTAAAAATTGGAGACAAGAAGCGCATCTATTTTCTTCCCAAGCAAATATGTTTTCACTCTTTCTATCCTTTCGACATACATAAGGTATTATTGTAGCATAGCATTAACTTTGCTCTTAATTTATAATAGCTAGATGGATTACTACAAAGAGAAACAATTCATCGCCTACATAGATAAAAACGATAAAATCTTAGGAAAAATCGAGAAATGGGAAGCGCATAAAAAAGGAACACTACATCGAGGATTTACCGCTATCTTGACCTACGAAAATCAGTATCTCGTGCAACACCGAAAACACCCAGTTTTTGACAAAGTCTATGATTTTTCTTTTTCCTCGCATCAAATTTTCCCCCCCCTTCTGTCATCCCGAGCGACTCTGAGCGACCCGGAGCTTGTCGAAGGGGAGTCGAAGGGGAGTCGAGGGATCTATCTACAGAGTAATGAGGAAGCTATCTATACTGGATTAAAACGAGAATGGAATATTGAGAAAAAAGACATAAAATCAGAACCTAAATTTCTCAAAAAGTTTTACTATAAAGCCAAGGATCCCAATAGCGATTTCACCGAACACGAAATCGACTATATCTATAAAGTTGAATTGAAAAAACTTCCTTCACCTAATCTAGATTTTGCATACGGATCTAAGCTCATCGATAAGAAAGAAATTCTTAATTCTGAATTCTTAATTCTGAATTCTAATGTGGCTCCCTGGGTCAAAATCATGATTGAAGAAAAAATAATTAAATGAATAAAACTGAAAAACAATATGAAAGAAAGGGAGTAATTTATTTGGTTCTTCTCACCTTTAACTTCGGTCTTATCGCCATATTAGCTAGGTTCTTGAGTTTTTACCTCACTCTTTGCCAACAACTTTACCTGACTGTTGGAATAGCTTTTTTATTTGGGTTAGTAATATTCAAAAAAGACCTGCATTACGAAAAATTAAAAAAAATTCCTTTTAGAGATTGGTTTATCTTGGCCGTAAGAGCAATCTTCGGCTATGTTTTAGGGGGACTACTGTATAGAGAAGCATTGACCCTGACAAAAATAAGTAATGTCACCTTCATTCAGTCTATCCCATTCGCCGCCATTCTTGGTTTTATTTTATTCGGGGAAAAACTTACCGTAAAAAAGGTGCTATATGTCATATTGGCTTTTGCCGGAGTAATGCTCATCGCAGTAAAGGATTTTTCTTCGCTCTTTATTTGGGGAAAAGGCGAAATATTCTCCCTCATCTCAACATTTCTCTTCTCCTTTGCATTTTTAGCAAGAAGGTGGTTATCTAATTTTTTGAATAATCAAGAAATGAGCCAAATCGCCCTTTTTATCGGATTCGTTATCCTATTTGGTCTATCCTTAATAAATGCAGAGCTCATACCTGTTTTTCCCATAAATGGCGGCTTATTATTTATAGTCGCTTTATTTTTATTAAGTTTTATAAATACGATCGACGGCTTGCTGATCAATTTTGGATTTAAACATGTTCCCCCTGTTTTGGCGAGCAATATTCTCACTCTCGAATCGGTATTTGCTCTCGGATTAGCTTTCATCTTCTATAGGGAGATTCCACTTGTGAAAGAGTGCATCGGCGGAATTCTTATTATTGGGAGTGTTATCCAGATGAATAAATTAGAGGAAAAAAGAGAGATGATATAATTTTCCTATGAAAAAACCCATTCGTTTATATTGGGGTGAAAATTACTCACCTAAATCACCTAAGGTTATCAAATCGATTGAAAAAGCTTTTGGAAAAACATTTGTAAGTATACATTTGTATCCTGGTTCACTTTACCAGAAAGCACTAGGGATTCTTAGTAAATCATTTCAAATAAAACCAGACCAAATTATTTTGGGCCATGGCATAGAAGGGCTTGTTCATCTTACATCGCTTACTTTTTTAGATAAAGGAAAATCGGGTGGTATGTTTCAGCCTTCATTTTATGTCTATGCAGACAACCTAGATCAATTTACTAGAATTTCTTATCCCGTTCATTATGCGAAAAAAATTAACATCAATCACTTCCTTAAGTATATAGAAGAAACTCAGCTCTTTTATCTTGCGAGTCCAAACACTGCAACAGGAAACTATCTATTGAATAAAGAAGAAATTGAATATATTTTACGTCAATACAAAGGAGTTTTTGTTGTTGACGAGTGTTACTATGGAATGGGAAATCAAACAATCTTGCCTTGGATCAATAAATACGATAACTTACTGATCTACAGGGGTTTTTCAAAAGTCACGGGTATGGCAAGCTTACGCCTGGGAATTGCATGTGGTAATAAGTCATTGATAGAGAAATTGAGATTTAATCAAACGGATCTTGAAGCAGACACCATTAATACTTTTTCTTTGCATGTTGTTTTGGAAACCTTACCTTATTTTCAAGAATTAGCACTGAATACAAAAAAATTTATAAGTGAGTTTTTGAATTTTTTACAACCTCTCTTTCCGCAGGCTGCTTTTCTCGATTCTTTGGTTACCTATCAGTTTATGAACATTAAAAAATATGACACTCCTGCCTATAAGATAATCAATTATATGAATAAGAATGGCTATCTTCTTTCTGATTCTAACTTCACCAACGACTCATCTTTGCCATTTCCAGAACTCATTAAATTTCCAGCTCCACCTAAAGAACATTGGAAAGATTTTGCAAAAATTCTTAAGGAAGCTTTGAATCAATAATTCAATAACTTTATCACTCCATAAATCATCTCATTTATCGGAACATCAATATTCTTTTCTTTACCAAATTTTACTAGCGTTCCGTTTAGAGTTTCTATTTCATTTTTCCTATTGTTTTCGATGTCGACGAGAAGAGACGACTTTGATTCAGGACTTGTATTAAAAGTTACTTTCATTATGGTATCAAATGCATCTTCTGCTACATTCACTCCTATAGCCTTAGCTACCTGGATTGCCTCCCTAGCACATCTTTCATATAATGTTTTCGTTGTCTGATTTTTAATTATCCTCCCTATAGTACTTCTACAAATTACAGTCATGCCGGAATAGGCTACTATAAACATATATTTCTTCCAGATGTCCCTTTCAATATCATCGGAATAGGTAGCATTAATAGCTGCTTTTTTCATCATCGTTTGTATTTTTATTAGTTTTTCGTTAGTGAATTTTTTTCGTTCTCCAAAAATCAGAGAGCAGGATCCGCTTGACTGCTTAATAATTCCTGGAGCAATTTTTGTAGAAATAATGTAGGCTAATCCCGGATATACATTGCCTTTATTGATATATTTTTTAATTTCGCTATCGTTATTGACCCCGTTCTGGACAGTGATAATAATCGTATTTTGATTTACTACCGTGCTTAACTCCTTGGAAACTGCTGCAGTATCGTATGTTTTGACGGTAAATAATATAAGTCCTGGATCCTTTATTTCAGATATTTCTTTTATAATTTTTGCCGGTTTAATTGTAAAATTTCCATTTTTACTTTTGAGAATTAACCCATTTTTTTTAATTGCTTCATAGTTATCCCCACGAGCAACGAAAGTAACATCATTTTTATCCTTTGCAAGCATTCCTCCGAAATATCCACCTACTCCACCAGACCCTACGATATAAATTTTCATTGAATTATTTTATCATTCCTTTCAGTGTTAATAATGAAGTAATTCTTCTCCAAGCTTTTTTCTTGTACTCCCTTTTTTTACTCCTATAAAGCACTCCGTGTTTCGTGAGTTCGAAGGCTGCAAGGTCGTTGACTGAATCGCCGACGAAAATTGTTTCGGTTGGTCTTACTTTCAGAAGAGAACAAATTTCTTTTATCTGTATTACTTTTGCCGATGGATCATCTGTATAACAATCCATGTGAGTAAAAATACCTTCTTTATCAAAGTGAAACGACGCATTTGATCTCCAATAGTCAACGCCAAGTATCTTCGCCACTTTTTCAATATAATAATCTATTCCGCTCGAAATAATTGCAGTCTTTATTTTTCTTTTTTTTAGATATTTTGTGATTTGGAACGCTTCTTCATTTATCGTAATCTGGTTAAGTGTTTTTTCGAAGAGTTCCTTATTCAGTTTTTTCTTTCGGTAATAATCTTCAATATTTTTGACCCAGGTTATGAAATCAATCTTTCCCGAATAATACTCGTTGAACCATTTTGTATCCAGATTTTTTGGCAATCCAACTGCGGTATGTAATTTCTGCCACAAAGGATCCAGGGTAAGAACTCCATCGCAATCAAAAAATACGATCCTGGCTTTCATGATTGCATTAATTATACAATCCAAGTCTTTTTCTCTGGTTCATCGCTTCTTCGACCAGAAGGATTTGACCATTATGAAGAAGGGGAAGATTCTCAAAAGCAAAAAATCCGATCTCTGATACTTCTGAACTTTTTACAAACTCTCCTCCCATGAATTCACCGATGTAGCAAATATCGAGTCGAGCGGTTTCCCGGTCAGTCCGGATTTTCAGTCGTTCATCTGCACTCACAATCAAGCTTGATTCCTCCTGAATCTCACGCTCGAGAGCTTCTTTGGGCTGTTCTTTTGCCTTAATATATCCTCCCGGCAAGCTCCAGGCATCTTGCCGGTAGGTATGTTTAAACAAAAGAATCTCGTTTTTATTATTGAAAATGACACCGGTAACACCGATCAGGAACTGGTCCTGAAACAAACGCATCATAAGAAGCTGCATATTAGTAGGAAGATGAAGTGCTTTCCAGATTGAAGCAAATACAGATTTCATAATGATTTGTCTTTCATTTTTTGCTCGGATCGAGCTGTTTTTTCGCTTTCAAGCTTGGTATTCTCCAATTCGAGCTGGTGAACCTCTTTAGTCAGGTCTGCTATGGTCTGCTTCGTCTGCTTTATCGTCGAATCTTTGCCTAAAAGCGTAAGCTTGGAAGACAAGACATCAACCAAACTGATAAGCCACGAAATGACTATTCCAATGAGCAACGATCCCAAAATCACGAGATATAGGGGAATATTCCTCCACGTTATAGTTCCCACATGCAAGACTACGCCTGCTGTATTTTGAGTAGAGAAATAGGCGAATATCAGACTCATGATCACTACGACTATGAGTGTCAACATAGATACTATTATGATATCACGTTCGCAGGGCTTTTCCGTATGAATTGTGTAAATTTGTAAGAAGACTCGATGTTGTATAATATCTTATGCTTACCTGCTATTTTGAGAATGGAAAGAAGACTTCATTACGACATGCGGTTATAGACGTTATGATCATCGAGCAAAATAGAATCCTTTTGGTGAAAAGAGCCCCTCATATATCCAATGGAAATAAATGGGCACTTCCCGGAGGATATGTAGACCGAGGCGAGTTTATTAATGACACCGCAATACGGGAAGCAAGAGAGGAGACAGGATATGATATTGACTTAGGACCTTTATTCAGAGTCAATGACAACCCGAATCGAAGAAACGAGGACAGACAAAATATATCGTTTATCTATCTCGCCAAATTTGTTAAAAAAGTCGGCACGATGGATAAAGAATCCACGGAGATTCGTTGGTTCGATTTAGATAAACTTCCCGAAGAGGAAGACTTCGCCTTTGATCATAGGGATAATATAAGACTCTATCTTCAACATCAAAAAAAACCATTCTTATTACCGATTATTGGTAAAATTGATACGTATGGGATTTAAAGTTGAATTCAATTCGATACTGCGGACAGATGAGTTTCAAAGTATAGAGGTCGGAAAAGAATATTCTTTTCAAAAAGAAGGAAGCCGAATCTATTTCGACGATATCCCGATTTGGCTTCTTAAAAATGACTGGACTGCTTTGGCGGAAATCAAAATAACAAGCCAAGAACGAAAAGACAGTAAAGTCGAAGGCACTTTCAAAGTAAACTATCTTTATTTGGGAAAAGAACAGAAGATGATGACTAGGATGTTCAAGCGAATGTACGGATGGAAATAAAACTATCCGAAGGTAAACGCATAGACTTTGGTTCCGTCGGATTCGAACTCGAGACGAAGAATATGCTCGCCCGGGTTTCCCTTAAGGTTAATTAAGTTATAAATATCATCGAGACTGTCCGTTTTAAGTTGTATATATCCATCCTTTACATCGCTTCCTGCCTGACTGTTATCGACCAGTCTCCCATCCAAAAATACTTTTATTCCGTCTCTCATCGTTTCAGGCGTAATCACAAGATATATTTTTTCTGCATAGAAATTGAGCTCGAGCGAAGAACCTTTGTGTGAAGACGAATATTCGCCTTGAATATCCCACGAGTCGTCTAATCGCAAATAATTTGAGTTGGTCATTCTGTTTGATCCAAGGTATGTTTCTGGAGTCAAACGAGTCTTCGGTGTTTGATCCGGTATATCAACCATATCTTCGGCTACTTTTACTCCCGCTTCTTTGAGAAGCGTCTGGATGTTTTTCTCGGTTACATCATACTCGCCTTCTCCAAAGTGCGTGTAGCGAATATTCCCTTTCGCGTCGATCAGATATTTCGCCGGCCAGAAGCGATTGTTGAAAGCATCCCACGTTTTATAATCATTGTCTTGTGCGACTGGATAGTTGATTTTATACTGTTTGATAGCTCCTTCAACGTTAGCAGTATTTTTCTCAAATTCAAACTCTGGCGTATGTACACCGACGACCACAAACCCCTGGTCTTTATATTTTTCATACCAACTGGTGACAAAGGGAAGCGTACGAATACAGTTGATACAGGTATATGTCCAAAAGTCTACCAACACGACTTTTCCCCGCAATTCTTCCATCGTTAAAGATTCTTTTCCTTCAGGTAGGTTCAACCACTTATAGACTCCGGTAAATTCTGGAGCGCGTCCATAATCAGAAAGTCCTGATGATGGTGTAATCATAATAATGTTCTTATTCGAGGATTCTTGTTTCATGTCTTTTTTTCCTCTTAGTTGATCCAATTGTTCTTTGACGACCTGATTATTTTCTAGTTCGTATATGAAATTAGAATAGGAAGGGAAAAGATCGAGAAGTTTGACCTGAAGGGTTTTATCGTAATTGGTAAAAATCGCAAAAGCCGTCAAAATCATGATAATTCCGAAGATCCTTTGGATTGACCCCGTATATTTGGAAACCAATCTGCTCCTTGTAAAAAATCGGGACCCAAGCGTTGCAAAAACAAATAAAGGTATACCAACTCCAATCACATAGACAACCGTGATGAGTATCGTGGCCAAGTTCACTGATTGAGTTGCAGCCAGAGTTGCGATAGTTGCTAATATTGGCCCTGCACACGGAGACCATACAATTCCTAAAGCTAAACCCGTTATTAGTCCCCCCTTAAAACCCTGCCCTCCGAATCGGAGGGTTGTTAATCCGGCAAACTTTCCGCTCAATCTACTCACCCAACCCTCAAGTAGCCCACTAAGTTGCGGTACCGCTAGAGTAAATCCCAAGAATCCGATGACCACCACTGCAAATAAACGTAGAATATTTGGGTCAAAAGGGATTATCTTGACGATGTAAGAAATAGTAAGGGTAAAAAACGCGAAGCTTGTGATGATTCCCAAAGTAATTCCCAAAGGTTTTGCTTTTCCTCCGGTCGTCGTAGAAGAAAGAATGATTGGCAATAAAGGCCAGATACAAGGGGCTAAAATTGTAATGAGTCCAGAAACAAAAGCGAATAATAGTAGAACAATCATAGATATTTATTTATTTCTTCCAAAAATTTTTCCTTATCCCAAACCTCACCGTCCTTGAGCACCTCTTTTTTGTCCTTCAAGATCACTTTAGTATGCTGATATGTGACTCCGAAATCTTCGGCGAGTTTTTTTTCATCATCATCGGTCTCCGTGTCGTTGTAATTTACCCGAAAACCGATGACCTTATCTGAAGTTAATGAATCAAATCCTGACTGAATCTCCGGCGCTTCTCCTCTGCAGATGGGGCACCAATTTGCATAAAAGTCCAAAAATATGATCTTTCCTGACTTCAAAGCTTCATCATATTCGCCCTTTTTGAACTCGATGTAAGGTGAGGATTTTCCTGCTAAGATTTTTCCCCCAGATTCTTGACCCCCTATTCCTGCTTCTTTATTCTTCGTCATTACAATATCTTCATTCGTAGCAGTCTTTGGCTGACTTTGATACAGGATGAATCCGAATCCAATAATTATGAGAAGTATTAATAAACCTACAAAAAAAATATTTTGTTGTTTCATAAGGAAAAAAATTTTTAATGTTTGAATCTTCCGTAAAAAAGACCTATTATTTTGCCTATTACCATCCCAGTGAGTGATATTACTAACCATTTGTCCAAACTGTGTTGCAAGCTTTGGATAATTATTCCAACCGTCAACAAAGTAACTCCCGTAAAATAGGCAATTCGCCCTGCAATATATCTATGAAGACTTTCTCTTTCATCTGCCACTTTTTCTTTCCAGAAGAAACCTACGAAGATAATGAATGCCAAAGCGAATCCTAATATGATTATCATTTCCATAGGGCTAGGCATGAGGAGACTAAAAGGGTTGAGAAGCAGGATCAAGAAGATTACAAGCACCAAGGAAACAAAAACTTCACTTAAAATAGTTTTCATATTTTTATTCTAGCTTAAATAGTTCTTCCACTTTCCTTTTAAAATATCGAGCAATTTTTAGAGCCAATATCACTGATGGGGTATAGTTGCCTTTTTCAATTGCGATAATTGTTTGTCTTGTTACACCTATTCCTTTCGCGAGTTCCTCTTGTGTTATTCTCATTTCTTTTCGAATGTCAAAAACTTCATTTTTCACCATGTCTCTCATCATCTACTATTCTAATTTGGACAGCATACAATGTCAAGTCTACTTTACATTTTATCAGAGCGATTTCACTGTGTTAGAATGAATATATGAGTTTAAGGCGTCTTTCTTTCATTATTATCTTTTTATCGCTTCTCGTTTCAATTTCCTTTTTTTTATTCTTCTATTTTCAATATCAAGGATCCGCCTCCCCAATAAAAGCAAATATCGTCATCGATCTTGTGAGAAGTGTTGGACCAGTACCGAATAAATGGAAAGCGCTTGCCCAAGGCGGAGAAGAAAAAGGTGTACGCATGTTAGAAAATGTAGTCCCGCAGATTGCAGCGCTATATCCTCAATATATTCGTATTGACCACATCTATGACTATTACGACGTCGTACAAAGAGGTTCATCGGGAAACCTTATATTCAATTGGATTAAGCTTGACGAAACGGTCTGTGACATCTATCATACCGGCGCGAAACCCTTCTTCGTCTTGGGATATATGCCGTCTGCTCTATCGGGAGATGATAGCCTTGTTTCTGTTCCAAAGAATTGGGATGAGTGGGCTCTTACGGTACAAAACACTATCGAACACTATAGTGGCCAAAATACGAGACTCTGCGGACAGATCTCTGGAAGCTGGCTAGCTGATATTTATTATGAAGTTTGGAACGAGCCTGATTTGGAAACCTTCGGGGCTTGGAGTCATTCACCGGGAGGAAAAAGCTATTTCACGCTATATGAATATGCATCAAGGGGCGCGATCAAGGCACAAAACGTAATGCCTTTTTTACTTGGAGGACCCGCTACAACTTCTTTGTATCGAAACTGGATCTACTATTTTCTTGATTATGTATCACGCAATAATTTGAAATTAGACTTTCTTTCCTGGCATCACTACTCCAAAAATACTAATTACTATGAACAACAGGTGATTCAGCTCAACAATTGGCTCTCAGACGCAAGATTTGAAAAATTTAGATCATTACCACGTGTTATCAGTGAATGGGGGTTTGATTCTAACCCGAATGAAATCGCAGATACTAATGTCGGCGCTGCCCATACCATCGCAGCTATACGTAATTTCTTTCGTCAAGATATTGAGGCAGCTTTTCTCTTTGAAATTAAGGATGGACTCTCACCAAGCTGGGGTATACTTTCCCACACAGGTGAAGAAAAACCCCGTTATAAAGCCTTGAGACTACTAAATCTACTCGAAGGAACAGAACTTTTTGTGGACGGTGAGGGAACATTCGTATCTGCACTCGCAAGTACACAAAACAACGTAGTTCGAGCAATTCTCGTGAACTATGATGAGAAGGATACAAACAACGAGCTTGTTCCGGTGACATTCTTAAACCTTACCCCTGGTACCTATTCTATGACAACAGAGTATCTTGACGGAAAAACACTTCCGGTGAGAAATATCTCAATTCAAGGAGGCCAACTCCAAAGGCAGCTACTGATGCCACCTAATATGGTGGTGGGGATAGAATTAAAAAGAGAATAATTACGGCGATACCATAATCCCTTCCCTATTCATTCGCTGTCCTTCTTTTAGTTTCATCTTTATTCCGTCTGGCTTAACTATGTCCCCGTTCGTCATCACTTTCGTGCCGTTTGGAAGCATCATTTCTTCTGCCATCATCATCAAAAAGTCTCCCTTTTTTATCATCATATCTCCATCCTTCAGCGTAAACTCATCGGGTTGAACTTTGCCTATTTCTACTTCTTCCTTGATCTGCATCAATCCCTCAGATAACATCATATTAAGCTCTTGAGTTTTCTTGTAGAGAAAAAATTCTCCTACTGCCAGGATTACAAAGATGCTTAATACCAGTAAGATAATTTGGAAAGTATGATGCTTAACATACGAAACCACTTCTTTTTCCATGTAGTATCTTGAGTTAATTTATAATGATCTACTTTTATACTATTCCAAAATTTTGCATATGTCAAATTACTCTTGAAACTTAGCACCTGATGTGTTATGCTGCTAATTGTTTGGGGACGACGATCAATAAACCCTCCGTTTCGGAGGGCATTTTTGTATACTGATATTGGATTCATTTGAAATAAAAAGGATCTGATAGGTGTCGTGAGTGAGGTGACTCTTCGAGAAGCGGATTGCGACGTATGTCGCAGAGCCTTGCAGAAGAGAAGTATCACATGCGACAGAATCTATCAGATAAATAATATGTCTTCACTTTACCTTCTTTGCAAAAAAATTCATAGAATCACTATGTTCATTGCGGTCATACTTATTCTTATCATGTCGTTTACCGGAACCTTTATGAAGTTTCCCTTTTTGCTAGCCTATTTTGGCTTGTTTACTATTGCACAGTTGACACAATGGCATAGCTTATTTAGCCCTTACTTTGCACTGACTATCCTTATCATGCTGGTAACCGGCGTGTTTATGTATCTTTATCCCATATTAAAAAAGGAGGACTCATCCAAACCGTAGGATAAGAATATTGACTACAATCCATAAGAAAAGGCCTAACATAAAAGCGATTGCTCCCATGATGATTGGTCTTGGAACAAAAACCCCCATCACTCTCTGCTCTGTCCCATAAAAAGACTTCCTCATGAAATAACCCACCCCTAACACACATACGATTAAAAATAAAACCTGATACGAAAGGTCCATAGTAAAAGTATACAAAAGGGGAGGCTAAAAAATCACAAGTGTTATAATATTTTTTATGAAAACACAAGAACTCTATCTGAATGATTCGTATCTTAAGGAAATGGAGGCAAAGATTTTAGAAGTACAGCCTGAAGCAAACGGGAGATACCGGCTCCTTTTGGACAAAACAGTTTTCTACCCAATGGGCGGCGGTCAACCCACAGATCAAGGCAAATTCACTTCAGCTTCTTGGTCTGCTGACGTCTATCAAGTGATGATGAAAGATGGAGAAATATGGCATTGTGTCAATTCTCCTACTCCTCCTGCCGCTGGCCTTACCGTACATGGAGCTATGAACTGGGATCGGAGATATAAAAATATGAGATTCCATTCGGCAGGTCACGTGGTTGACTTTGCGGTGTTTTTATTGGGTTATTCGCCAAAGACATTAATCCCCTTGAAGGGCGATCATGGTAAAAAACCCTATATCGTTTATCAGGGAGTTTTGGGTAAGGACATAAGAGGAGAATTGGAAAATAAATCGAATGAATTGGTCGAAAAAGATCTCAAATTCTCCTGGTTTTTTCAACCGTTTGCAGATCTGGAAAAAGAAGCGATTTATTTACAGTCTGGGCTTCCAACTAATAAACCCTTAAGGACGTTGAAGTTGGAAACCGTCGGAGCCGTCGCTGATGGCGGGACCCAAGTACGTTCAACCAAAGAAGTAGGAAAAATCACCATTGTTTCAGTAGAACAAAAAGACGGGAATACAATCATCAAGTATCTTCTTTAAGTCGCATCGGTAACTGTGGACAGTAGCGAATGAGATTTATAACTTTAATTCAAATGCTGATTCGGTAGCTCAAAGATAAAGTTTAATTGTCTCTTGACATTTGTATAACCTTTGTATATACTTTGGTTATTATGAACACAGTTATATACGTGAAAGCAAATAGAGAAATTAAGGAAAATGCCCAAAGACTTGCTAAAGAGCTTGGGTTGTCTTTGTCTGATATCATTAATTCGTCTCTCCGTAATTTTATTAGAACCCGCGAGATATATTTCTCTCATACTCCCCGTATGACTCCTGAACTTGAAGAACTACTTGATCGTGTTGAGGACGATCTTAAAAAAAGACGCAATCTTTCTCCCCGCTTCAAAACAACAAAACAAGCGATCGACTACCTAGACAATATATGATCGTCCAGTACCACAAAGAATTTCTCAAACGTTTTAAAAAACAACCCTTAAAAATCAAGAAAAGATTTAAAGATAGATTGACTCTTTTTATCCACGATGAATTTGATCCTACACTAAATAACCACTCTCTTAGAGGAAAATATGAAGGCTATCGAAGTATTAGCGTAACAGGTGATATCAGGGCAGTTTTTAAAAGAACAGCGCAAGAAACAATTTTTGTTTCTATCGATTCTCACAGCAATTTGTACGGTTAATTCTACTTTATATAGACTGTAGCGAATTATTATCTTGAACGAAGTTGAAGGATGAAGTTTATAACTTTATAGTTAATTGTAACCATTCATATTTTATTAATATGGCTTATTTGATTATTGATTAGCCTATTGATACAATATCTTTTAAATATGCCTCAAATCGAAATTTCAGTACCAGAATCCGCATTAGGACCAACAAGAAGAGCTGAAAAATACCACCCTTTAAAAATAATCCTACTTCAGGGTAATCTTTTAGCAGAAAGAGTAGATGCTATAGTAAATCCAGCTAATGAAAGTTTATTAGGTGGGGGTGGCTTAGATGGGATGATCCATGGATTTGCTGGACCAGAATTATTAAAAGAATGCGAAACATTGAATGGATGCGAAACGGGAAATGCAAAAATAACTAAGGGTTATAGATTACCAGCATCTCATGTTATTCATGCGGTAGGACCAATATATCCCGATCGTCCTACTGACAGATATAGTGAATACTTTACGGAATATTTAAAAGCTTCACCAACAAGGAGACAAGAAATTGAACAATTATTTCAAAAGGATGTTGAAAAAGCTAGAGAATTACTATTAAGCGTACATAAAAATATTCTACGAGTTGCGCAGGAAAATGGTTTAAAAAGAATTTCAATACCTGCTATTTCTACAGGAATTTTTGGTTATCCTACCGAAGATGCATCCAAAGTTGCTCATCAGGCAGTATTTGAATATCTAAGAGATTATGGAGAGGGATCTCTTGAAGAAATTAGATTTGTTCTATACGAAACCGAAAAATATAATCTTTACGAAAAAGCCTTCTCTTCTTAATAAAAGTTTCGGAATATCTCCTGGATTTTTAAGCTTTTATAACAATCTAGAAAATATTTTGTGGACAAGGCTTCAAAATAGTTTAAATAAGATAGAAGCCTATATTTGGAAGTGGTATCCGATCCTGCGTAACTCAAGCTATCTCT